>Ga0247810_10000199_pt1 | contig 92823 bp, 72 predicted proteins | sample UWRJL119311C1_FD_179918 | JGI IMG/M metagenome (GOLD analysis project Ga0247810, IMG submission 179918) | Plant litter microbial communities from Arlington Agricultural Research Station in Wisconsin, United States - UWRJ-L119-311C-1 | ecosystem: Environmental > Terrestrial > Plant litter >...
GAGCGGCACCTGGTAATGAGGTAGCTGCACGAGTCATCTGAACACGACCTTCTGTATTCACATATGTTCCAGCCTTCTCGGTGTAAGCAGCGCCAGGTAGAACGACATCGGCAATCTGGGCACCCCGGTCACCGTGGTGACCTTGGTATACTACGAAAGCGTTTTTGGGGATGTCGGCAGCATTGAATTCATCGGCACCCAGGAGCCAAACAAATTTTGGCTTTGTGTCGGCAACAGCAGCTGAAGGTGTTGTGAAACCGACTTCGAAGGCTCCTGCTCGTGACGCGGCTCTTTGGAGTACATTAAAGCCGTTCCACTCCTCAGTTAAGAAATTGGCGGCATTTTTATCGACAAAAGCCCCAACCATTTCGTAGATCGCCTTTGCGTCTGCATGGTCCGTTACCCCAGAGCCAAGGATAATCATGGGTTTCTTTGCTGCTTGAAGCTTTTTGCCAAATGGTCCAGCAAGTGCTTTCTTAAGAGCATTCGCATCTGCTCCAAGATGTTCAAATTCGAAAGTGGAGTCCCATTGTTCACCAACAACACCGATCTCAAGGTCAGATCGCATCCACTGTTTTCGAATGCGAGCATTTAATCCAGCAGCCTCATGACGAGTATTGCTACCTACAATTAGGATAGCATCGGCTTCCTCAACACCCCAGATCTTGGAGTTGAAAAGGTAGTTTGAGCGAACATCGATTCCGTGAGGCATTGGTTGATTGCCTGATGGTTGATCAAGAGCTAAGTTTTCTGAGCCAAGCTTGTTCGCCAGATCTTTCATTGCTACCATTGACTCGGTCTCGATGAGTTCGCCAGCAATCACTTTGAACTCGTTACCTTTTGGCGCAAAATCTTTGTAAGCTGCTCCAACTTCCGTCAAGGCTTGCTCCCATGTAGCTGGAAGGAATTTGTCGCCCTTCCGTATGAGTGGTGTAGTGAGTCGCTGTGTCTTCAGTCCATCGCAAGCAAAGCGGGTTTTGTCATTGATCCATTCTTCGTTGACGTCGTCGTTTAGTCTGGGAAGAATACGCATGACTTCGAGACCTCGCGAATCAACACGTATATTTGACCCTAGACCATCCAGAACATCAATAGACTCAGTATGTTTCAATTCCCAAGGTCGAGCTCGGAAGGCGTAAGGTTTCGATGTGAGAGCTCCAACAGGGCACAAATCAATAACATTTCCCGACATTTCCGAGTCCAAGTTTTTCTCTAGATATGTACCAATCTGCATGTCATTACCACGTCCAGTAGACCCGAGCTCTGGAGCTCCAGCGATATCGTTTGCGAATCGAATACAACGCGTGCAGTGGATACATCGGTTCATTGACGTTTTGATCAATGGCCCAATGTTCTTATCCTCCGAAGCACGCTTCCCTCCAATTTCGTGAAATCGTCCTCTATCAGCGCCATATCGCATTGACTGATCTTGCAGATCACACTCACCTCCTTGATCGCAGATAGGGCAGTCAAGGGGGTGGTTGGCTAGTAAAAATTCCATTACTCCTTCACGGGCTTTGTGTGTAAGTGGCGAATTGGTCTTGACAACCATACCAGGCTGGACTGGCCATGCGCAAGAGGCTACAGGCTTAGGTGCTCTCTCAACCTCGACCAAACACATACGACAATTTCCAGCAATCATGAGTTTGCTATATTATGGATTAATTCGCGTTCGACAGGATCAAGGACGGAAACTCACTCATGATAGCAGTATCTAGATATTGTCAGCGTCATTCTCTGGATATAATTCGTATTCAAACATACCTGGGTACTACAGCTCCTGCTTTTTCACAGGCTTGAATCAAGGCAGAGCCAGCTATGCAAATCGTCAGCATTATCTACCACGTCACAACAATCACTTTACGAACCTTCTATCGACACCAATTTGCCATCTGTCACCAAAGTTAGCCTCGATGCATCAACCAAAGCCTGCAGATCCAACGCGACTCACCAATTGTCAGCTGGACCTCCGCTTGCCTCCTGGTGGTTGTCGCGAAAGTTCGTGGAGCATTGGAGCACTGCCTGCTCATTCGCAGAGTCGACCGTGCCAAAGATTGCCGCAACATCGTGTCCTCTCTTCAGATCAACAGAAAGAGAAACGAAGCGAAGCTGTAGAGAAGCGGTAGCAGATCAATTCAACATTACAGTTCGATTCAACTGACCGACGTCCCTGAGCTCGAAAGGTGCTCGGTAAATAATTACGCTAGGGGTTAGTAATGCGGCTCCCTGATTGGCTGAGCTCTAGCAACGGCTACTTAAGAAAACTTTGCTGCAGACTGGATTCCTTTTCCTCTTTTCTTCTTCATTTAAATTGTATTGGACACGTTTTATTGTGGGTGTACTTGGGCAGCATCGTTGCTTCGGTGATGATGTTGCTGCTATCGAGTCTTCCTCTATCTTGTGTTCTAGAGAAAATCTAGCGTTGGAATGGATGCAAATGAGAGCCAAAAGCTCAACGAATGCGCAACTTACCGCCGGCTGCTACATTATATGCCCAGATGATACTATGTTGCTCTGTGTATATGCAAGTACTCTATATGGTTGCCAGATGGTCTCGCGAAATTCAAGGTCATATCGCAAGTGAATGGATTGCTCGATAATGATAATATGACAGACCATGGGCTTCTCAAATACTTTCAACCAGTACTCATGTTGTATAAGATGATACCAGTTCTGGGTCTGAAGTAAACATCCTAAATGTAGTGACGTTCTTAGAGGCTGCTATTGTGCTCATGGTGTGATAAATTGCGACCTGCTGCACACATGTATCTAACTTGGACCACATTGTATAGGAGAGGCTCTCCAATAATACTTCTGTTCCCTTAAGCCAAGTTTCGATGACTTCGCCTACTCCACCCGAGTGGCTGTCGGGCTGCAGGGTGCGTCCACTTCAAGTTATTCATGTGAGCATTACCTTCTAATTATATCTATTGACACCGGGATACCATATCAATTCTGTCTTAGTGGGGTAGGCAAACCATGGCGCTAGCACACTGCTTGTTCTATATATTGGCATGCATACCTCCTAGGTGGTATTTCAAGTCCTTTTCACGGTGCCATCTCGCTTGCCAAATGAACAATGAGAGTCTCTGGTTTTTATGACATCTCATGTAACTTTCGCAGCCTTTGATGCCAGAACCTGATGCACGTTTCAGATGGATATTTTCCATGATCCCAACAGAGATATCGCGAGTGAAGAACTACCCTCAGATGAAAGACGAGCGGGGTTTCCTCCATTACCACTTATCAGTGATTCTGACCAGCCTCTGGTGAATTTTGGATATCAAATCTCCCAGAATGATCCAGCAAAGCCTACTACCGGACAGTTGTCAAAGGAAACATGGGAATCTCTTAAACCATTGATCCGGACTTTGTATATGGAAGACGGAGGATCTTTGGCACGCGTTAGACAGTATCTAAGTGACGAATATGGATTCTTACCGACGTGAGTGTTGACGAGTAGATGCAAGATATTCGGGCTAGTGTTTGGCTATTTTGACCTGTTGATTTTGCTAATGTCGATCATAGTAAGAAGCAACTTACTCAGAGGTTCCATTCTTGGGGCTTCCAGAAGAACCAACCAAGAAAATCTAAAAGTGTTGGTCATGGTGGAACTTCGAAGCTGGTAAAGTCAAAGCCACAGCGAAAAGGCACCGGGGTTGCAGTGTCCAGCAATGAAGGCATTCCCTCCAGAACCCCTTCTGAACCCATTGATGCCGATATGAATCGCTGGCCCTTCGCCGACCTAGACTTAGACGTAGTAGGGTCGCCTGAACTCTCTAGGTTAGTAGAAGCACTGGAGCTCGAAACTTATGGTGAAGTGTCCCCTTTGGATCTTTCACCTTCAGCTATTTCACATGGTACAGAGCTCCTCCCGAAGCAAGAATCGCAGATTGTTAGTCTGCATCAGCACCATCCCAACAAGAGCCAAAACATCGCCGCCTCTCCCAATACTGACACGCTAAGTCTGATAACACCGATAGAAGCTCGACAACTGCCTAACAAAGATGCGTGGAGCATAGTAGATTATCCAAATAATCTACTGTCTCATTTCCCCCAACATTCACATCTTCCCCATGAGATTGATCCTTTCCCCACCATCAGTTACACCTCACGTCCAAGAAACAGTTGGCAGATAGGAAAACGATCATTCAATAAAGTGTACCCAGAATCAATAAACGCAATAGTAGCAATGCTTCACCCTAATGAAAATCCTCGATGGCCACAGATGATAGAACGTCAAGCAGATGATTTGTTTGGTACGAAGCAATTCAAGCAGGCCGAAACACTCTATCGAAAACTACTAGCCTCCTATGAGAGGGCGATAGGCTCGGATTCGATACCGGCTCTCGACTCTTCACGGAGAATTGCAATGGCTCTTTTCCATCAAGGGAAATATAAGGAAGCAGACAAGTTCTATGGGCCAGTGCATGCCAGAATCATAGCCAAGTTCCCCGCAGAGCACGTAATGGTACAGGATAGTCTCACACTTAAATCTGGAATAGCTTCTTTTACAGGATCCTTCAATGAAGAGGCAGCGCTTGACCGGCAATTAGCACAAATAGACCTCTGCCACTATGGCCCTAGGCATAGAAATACTGTAGAAAGCCTACGTTGTGTGGCGATTGCCCTTCAAAACACTGGCTACTGTTACCAGGGCGAAAAGCTTCTATATACTGTTATACAGCTATTCCGCTCATATAAGTCGCAATGGCAATATACTGACAAGGAAAATTATGGACGAGCATTCCAAAATCTTTGCAAGGCAATTTACATGCAGGGAAGATATGAGGATTGTGAGAAAGTATGCCAGGAAGCGAGGCAGGAAATGAAGCTTTTACTCGGCATTGACCATGATATTACTCTATGCCTAGATTTTCGCCTCGCCACGATTTGGAAAAAGATGGGAATACGATATGCAGAGTGTGAAGCTTTACTTCGTGAAACTCTAGGAAGGCAGCGGACCGTGTACGCAGCTATCAATGCTGCTACCATAGATACGATCCAAGAGCTTGCACAGCTTTTGACAACATTAGGTCGGCACAATGAGGCGACAGAGTTCTACGAACAGGTATTCTGGAATGATCTGGATACCTACGGTCCTGATCATAGTTACACATTTGGTTCTTTCACAGAGCTGGGGGCCAGCTATGATTTCGAAGGACGATGGAACGACACTTCACTTCTGGCAAACGACTATGTGAAGCAAATAAGCAATCTGAGACAGGAAGACAACTCTATTATCAAGCAAGTTCAACAATGGTTAGATGAAAGAGCTGTCCCACCGCTACGCTAATTTAACGATAATAGACTGCAAAATCTTAATGTAGAAGAGATATTTGTGAAGGGGCTTCGTGGATGTAGTGGAGGTACTGCTTGTTAAGTTTGTATTGGAGATTGGACGTTTATAATACCCCTTGTATCTTAACTTTTGGACAGTTTCTGGTCATTTCACAAGAAGTATATAGAGAATTCTGGCTGGCTGGCCTTCTGCATCTCTTTGCTCTTATCAACCTAATTTGTCGTTCCTTCCTCGATTTAGTAGAAGCTTTACAATATCTTAACAACGGACACATAATATTGTTATTTTATGAACTAAAGCGAATAGACCCAGCAATACCTTTTTTTGAATAATCTATTTAATTCCTCTCCTTTACAGCCCCTGTTCCTACCATACTAGTGTAAGCTTGTTTTCTGTACGGGACACTTTAAGATTTATTGGCTTCTTATGGTAGAGTTAGCTCCCGGCCGATCCATACTAACTAGCTCTACCTCATCTTCAACGTCATCCGTTGACATGTATTTGTTTGAACACAACTAGTATCATCTTTCACGTTAGAATCATGGAGCCGTACACAAACTCGTCAGTCGTCGAAAACAGGCTTTGTAATCCCTCCCTCTGCCCATCGGGTCACATCATACAAGACCCCGCTACCGGTCTCTCCCATCCTTACTTGCCAGATGTGAGAGACGATACTAACCCCAGCAATTCGAGGTCGGATACTATCATCGTATCGATTCATGGAGCAAGCAAGCGAAATGGCCAGGCTGGTGCGAAGGCTGCTTACTCTTTGTTCTTTGGCGAAGCGTCAAAATTCAATACCGCAAACTATCTACCCAAAGCCATTAGCCACAAATCTCAGAGCGCCCAATTGTACGCATGCCAACGTGCTATTGAAGTCATCGAGGACGTGGTTATACAAAATCACAATGCCAATGTCAAGACTGTGATTATAAAAACCGATTCTAGCTATTTAGTCAAGTGCTTGTCGAAGTTTGTCTTTGATTGGGAGCAAAACGGGTATTTGAATGTACATGGAAACCCGTTGATTAATCGAATAGCTATTGAGAAGATTCACAGTCTGCTAGTAGAGAGCGTCAGAGAGGATAGAGCTAGATACCAATTCTGGTTAGTAGACATAGCGGATAACTCCGATGCTATTACTCTAGCAAAAGGAGTTTATGAAAGGTTTGTAGATATCTTTTCATATGCATGGGCATAGTTTCATTTCGAAGATATGCGTACAAGCAGTTCATTTTACAGGTCACACGAGGCGATCTTTTCAACTCGAGCTCCTCGGTGTGAGCTGTGACTAGAAATGATCCTGTCCTATCAATATCTTAACACTTTAAGACTCCTGAATAGGAAATTACTACTACTAATAGCTTGTAGTGAGACCTCTTCTTCAAACCACGCTGCTCAATACGATGAGCCCTGGGAAGCAGCTCTATTGTATTGGACCGAGATTGCTCATTCCTCTGGCCCAGCTCGGAATCTTTGCAGGCGTCTTGGTATCCAGCTCCGAAAGGGTGTTCCAGGAACTTCCGTCAGCATCACTCCACCAATACGTCGCCTTGTAGTTACTGGAGAAGATCGTCCGGCGAACTTCGCTCTTCTGTTCGGGGCCGAGTGGAAGGCTTGTGTTCTTGAGGAATGGAAGCGTATTCGCGCCGAAGTCTTGGAAACGGCAAGGAAAAAGACCAAAGTGGATGAATTGTTAGATATAGGAATGCCATGGTACAGACCTAGAGTAGCTACTGCGGCAGAGCTGGGACGTGATGGAACTCTTGAAGGTGGTGTGCGACTCAATATGGACGAGGACAAAACCTTGGAGGACTGGGTTCATGTGTTAACAATTGGTGAGCCTAAAACTAAATCATACATTTCTTGTTTAGCTAATACTTTATAGAAGACTAAGATCGACTGGAGAAATGGTGATGTGGAGGTATGGAGTATATGGTGTTCGCTGGGCCAGGATAGCCAAATACTGTTAGAAGTGCCGACTTTGAGCTCACTTTTTGCATCTCAATGCTAATCTTGATTCATATATCATACTTTAAGTAAATATTATGTAGTAAATCGCACAATTATGTTTTAATCTCCTCGTTAGACATGTGCCTGGGCAAAACTCTACTTGCTGAAAAATGGTGTAAGCCTTATATTTTGGTGATAGCCATACTATGGGAATGACTTTACAATACGAGTAACACTTTAGTGGAGTTGTAGGTGATCTTGATATTTCCTAAGCTTTCAAGTATCGGATCAATCTATAATTGTGAGATAGTTAAGGTATACCAACTAGCTACTACTGTATGATTTCCAAGACGAAATGATCACAATTTATTCCACGCAATTTGAAGTTCAAAAAGTGATATCCTGATAGCAAAGATCAATTCAACCTTCACCATCTTTCCCATCATTAGTCGGAGTAGGTCTCCTTTCTAGATACTAGATGAGGTCTGGATTAGGTAGCCCAATATTCAACTTTTCCGTCGCCACTATATGTCTGCCTATGTTGGCAATTTGCTGCTCCGCGCCTTTTCTAATAACACTTGCAACTTGTCAATATCCTGCTTGGCAACCTTGTCAAACTCATCAAGTTCCTGCAGTCCCTGGTCTACCAAGCCCATGATCTCCTCGCTCAGTTTCTGCCGTGTTGGAAGGTCATGATTTGGCGGTGGGCGAGTTTGGTCTATGCCTCCCATCTCGACATCACCATCAGTATCTATGACCCTATTCCGCCGCGATGACAGCTCCAGCATACGAGGCGATGTTTCAATATCAGACAGATCCTCAATCTTGGTCTCATAGTCCTGATATCTTGCCACCTTACTGCCTTTCGCTAAGTCATCTTTCCGACTTTCAAGATCCCTTGGAATTGAGGCTGGTATACTCGCTTTGAACAGCATGTCTTGGCCCCATGAAGTTTTATCAGCATCCTTAGTTCGATCATCATCATCATCATCATAATCATCCGTAAGCTGCTCCATTTTCTTACTCAAGACTTTCTGGCGGTGACTAATCAGTGAAAGCATGTTTGCCCTGACGACCATTTGTTGCTTCTCGATATTGGCGATCATGATTTGTATGCGCTCCACGTCATCCATAGGAGACACAGTAAGAGCCGACGAAATCCCTGGAAAATCCGTGAAGATTGAAGGGAGCATTGTCAGCCTCGCCGGTTCCTTTACGTTATTTTGTTAGTTTCTCCCGCTGGATAGGAGGAAATCACGCGAACTTACTTCAGGAGATTCATGGAACGAGAGATCTATGTTGTTGTCCATGGCTGGCTCTCTATGCGGAGGGTTTGAAAGGGTTGAATTCGAATACCTCTTTATGTCTTTATAGCAGTGATTGGATGCTGGTCACTATGCTTTTTGCAATGAAGCGAGTAGGGATTTGCGTTAAGAAGTCAGACGCAGGTTGCCGAGTGGATCGCTGTCTCGCTTAAGCCCCCTCATTCACGCTGGCAATAGGCTGCATATCGTATGAATGCTAGAACATCACTCTCAAATGCTCGTAGTTGTTGATTCGGGCTGCTAATTACAATAACTCTTGTCCATTTTAAAATCCATTATCTCTAAAACCATAGTATCTTCATTTAGAGCCCAGCCATTTGGGCAGGCTCTGAATATACCTCAACACGGTCTACACAGCATATATGGCCATATACTAAGTTCAGATATGGTGAAACGGAACTTGGTTTATTTTTCCAGATCGAATCAAACAAAGTCGAATCTGATTGTATCGTAGCTAATAGACAAGGTGCCTTGCAGTAGTTCCAACTGCATCTTAGCAAAGCATCACGAGATCGATATTCAAAATGACCAATACCTTCTTGGAAGTAAAGGTTACAATGCTGGATCTCCATATAACATTAGCAGATTTACTATGCAGCAGCGACATGCCTCTATGCAGCCGTTGGTGTTACGTTTTACGATGGAAGTGGCTTTCTCAGCGCATCTAGTCCCAAACAACCGCTTTAGGAAATTTCTGCAAAAGCTCGGTTCTGCAGGCCAAGTCGTTCCAGTGAATTTTATGTCTACCACCCAGACTGGTAGAATAGTCTCCAATTAGACCCTCGACCAGAATTAAGAGATAGCTGACACGGGATTTGAGTCATAGCTTACTACTTCTTCCAACTATAGTCAATAACTAGCAATTAAGCTATTGTAATCTTGGTCTTCATTATTTGGGGCGATCTGTTCCTGAAAACTTGGAGCCTGCGAATAGGTTGAATTGTGACTTTGCTCTATGTTTCCAATACTATAGAGTGAAATATGAACTATGAAAATTGCGATACAATATCAGATAACTTTTAATTGCGTGTGCAGTACCGGTATGCTTTGGAAGCTAGGATAGTCCTGTTTGAAAGAAATTCTCGTGATGTAGGTGGAGCAAGCTATAAACTGACCCCTCCTTTTCGGCATTTGACATGATCATCTCAACGTCATCAATTGGCACCCGACTCCATGGGAAACATACACAGGAGCTAAAAAGTATCAAAGTCGGTGAACTAGTTATTTGATTGGTATCTCGTAAGAACAGGGTCGGAAGCGTAGAGACCCGGAGTTTGTCATGATATCCTGACGAGGAGGGGAAGTGGAACAATAAACTTGTGAAGGAAAGAGTGGACATTGAAATAACTATATATACCCATTGTCCTGCCCATCTAGTTCATTTTTGCAGACAGATTTCTTGTGCTATATACATTACCCCAAGCTTTAATATACTTCTCTATAACAAACTTCCCACCAGTATCTAAAATGTCTCAGCCAGGAGGATGTTTCTGTGAAAAAGTGAGACATCCTTCATAACCTTCTTCGCGACACTCGACTGACATACTTACTACCTTAGATACGAATAAGCTATAGTGGTGAGCCGGAGGCACACGCTTTATGCCATTGTCTAGACTGTAGAAAGATTTCAGGATCAACGTACAGTAACAACCTCATTCTCCCTGAGGAAAACTTCAAGCTTGAGTCCGGTATGTTTTAAGTTGATTCCCCTTTGTAGTATAGATAAGTTGACAGCGTATTCTAGGTACCCCGAAGCAGATTTCCAAAACTGCAGATACTGGTAAACAGATCACAAGTCATTTCTGTGGAGATTGTGGAACAACTTGTATGTTTTTCTGTGTCCCTCTACCCTAAGATTTGGACAATCCGAGGATATATTTATTCTAAAGCTTGCGATTTGTTACGAGATGAAATACAAATTGAGGCTAACGAGATCTCTTGGATAGTGTATCGTACAGGCGAAACATTTGCAGGCAAAGTAATTCTAAAGGTTGGGGTGATGGATGATCCCGAGTGGCCAAATGATAACGTCCCAAAAGTCGAGTTATTCGAAGGTCATAGAGCACAGTGGCAGAAACCTGTTGATGGAGCGGCCTCAATTCCTGGGATGCCATGAGAGGGCACAAATGCTTACGCGTAGTCTAGTTAACATATTTTTATTGTCTATTTGAATATTTCTCCTGTATCATTGCATGAGGCTGTAGCTTTGAGATCACCGGCTCAAATTCCTGATCACTAGTGCTTAGATATCTCATGTCTCGGTGCACCATACTTGTTGATGACATTTCACAGCATGGAGAAAGTGCAAAGACGCAGAATCGCTGTATGGTGGAATTTTCCCATGATACCCATGACTCGAACATCAGCGTATTGCCGAATCTTGGCGACGCCTTGTTGTAGCTATTCTTTGAGAACAGCTTCTCCATTTGCGAAATTAGGCTCTAACTTGTGTTAAGCGATTGCAAGACAAGTCAACCCAGTGCATCGTTTTATTGAGTTGGGTGCCCTAAGATCTAAATCGTGAAGTCGTGATCCGTTTCTGTGATAGGGATATAGTCCGAAGAGAGTTCCTCTGTAAACAAGGTGTTGACATAGCAGCCTCGATAGCGTACTATCTGTAAAGTAGGTCTGTTCGTCTTGAGCTGGTGGCTTGAGACTTCCACTGCCTTGGCCTACCCAGTTTCCACTTGAAAAGCTAGAAGATATATCTGTCTTCGGTTAATCACCTCGATGGTAGTATCATCCTTACGTATTCCCTAGCTATCTTGAGGCCTTGCCTTACAAGATCCTCGAACCTTCTATCTTTCCGTTTCCTCAGCCACAGTAGTAGTACAGCGAGTACAAATGTATCCAAGAGAGCATGCCTAAAGAGCAACCAAAGGAACCATGTGATCCATCGTCCTGGAGTCCTGTTTTTCTTCCCTTGCCATTCCCTTCCTGTACTGATTTGCTCTCTCAAAGCTGCAACCTCTGCAGTCATCTTGACCAATGCCTGCTCAACACTTCTCCTCCACCGCTTTGTCTTCTTATCGCTCTTCTCACCCTCTTCATAGTCATCATCTTCATCGTTGTAGCCGAGTCTCTGCGCCGAATCGCGCTCCTCCTCGTCGTTCTGGCTCATGGGACTGAGAACCCGCATTGGACCCTCTGTTCCATTTTGAGGACGTTGGAACTGCCTTGGTTGTGTCGTATATGATGCTGCACCTCTGCCAGGTGAGGAGCCGGAAGATGATTCGCTATTGTTCTTGATTTGATCCCATACAAACTCCAACTCTGCTACCAATTCCCTTGCGTCCCTGCAGCCATTAGTTTTTCTCCTCTAGCCCCAAAGTCGAGAACCTACACAGTAGTGCTGGCATATTTATGCATAGTATCTATCAGAGCCTCGATATATCTCCTCTTCGCCTCCGTTCTGCTGACTCCTCTTTGCGCATCCCATGCATCCCACTTGTCTCTCTCCCTTTTCAGCTCATCACCCTCCAGGCCTCCTTCTCCAGAATCGCCATCTCGGTAACTAGAAGGACGCTCCATCACACCATCCACATCGCCCTCCATCGCTTGCTTGTAAAGTCCATAAAGACGGAGGCGATCGGCGGGGGGCGGACGAGAAGCGCCAGTCTTGGGAATCTTCTTAACTGTGTTAAGTGCATGGACGAAAACTCGATCTGCAATTTGCAAGTCAGTATCAGACATTTGACCTATAAATGGCAGTCTGTGAGGCAATTCCAGTCGAATCAAAGCAGCGAAAGACTTACCTACAGAATCCGCCATCCTGATAAGAGATATCGGCTTCCCCAGCCTCGTCCTGCAACGTAATCAGAAGCAAGATGATCGAGGTTATATATCTTGTAGTGTCGACATGCGAGACGTGAATCGAGGAGAAATCTGGGGAAATAGCGTGGAATTATGGGTTTATCTGTTGGTGGTGGTGAAATTGGCTTTCATGCGCCGATGATGAGGTGCAGCGCGCGTGTCGTACCTCGGCGTTGAAAAAGGAAGCAGGGATTAGGAGAAGTCGGAAGACAGTGGCTGGTATTAGGTTTCGAGGACTCTTTTAAAAAGAAACCCCTGTATACTACCTGTGATGGAACAGATTGATCGAGTGCTACATTTAGCAACAGAGAGAATGCGCTTGTCATTGATTCATGTTAGACTGGGGGGAAACTTGGAGTATGTCATGACTCAGAATTTCTAGGTAATGCATGTATATGAATCGTTAGTTCGCATATCCAGTAACTACATCTAGAAGAAAATATAGCATAAATGAATGACCTAGTAAACCCGGAGCATCTCACTGATCTGAAGGCACTGCAAGCTCGTGCTCTTTTGGAAAATATCGTACTTATTGTACATATATGCAATTACTTATTATACAGTAAAGCTGCCCAAATTGATGAACTCAACTAGTTCCTGGATATTGCATTATTAAAAAGGTCGTAAGTAATATTCCGTATTCAGTATCAATTCTATACGCTCGATGTATTTCCACTTGGGCGATTTTCCAATCGCGTAATGGCTGCGTCTTCCCTGGCTGCGTCCTCTCTCGCAGCAAGCTCTTCTAACACCTTCTTCTTTTCAGCATACATTTTCATCAACAACTTGTTCTGCAAAGCCTCACTAGCAGCTTTGAAGCCAGCATCTTTCTTGCCCTTTCCTGTACCAACGCCCAACAGTTTCTTCGTCTCCCCAAGTCCAGTAAGATAAACACCAACGGTGAAGATTGGAAGTTTGTCTTTACCCTTCTTCTCTGGCGCCGCATCAAGATATTCGATAATTACGCCAGGGGCTTTTAAAGTTTGACGTAAAAGATCTTTGCTATTCAGTTGTCGAGGGCCGGCTAGATCAATTTTATCACCTCTCAATCGCCACAAAGGACTGTCATAATCGTTGCCTTCCTTCTCGTTCTGGATAATTTCTTTTTTGATGGTCATTCCCCAGAGATCTTTGAGCCACTGTACAGCTCTGGACAAGCCATTTGATGGATCTGATAAGATAATGGCTCCGATGTATGCTTCAAAAAGATCTCCATAGACTTTGATCAGTCTAGTATCCTTGCTATGGTACTTTGGATTCTTTGCCTCGTCAAACTCTGGCGGTAAAGTTGCACGCTTCTCAAATTCATATTTCCGAGCATACTCCGCAAGCTGTGTGTTTTTCACTAAACGCTCACGCAATTGGGAAGCTTTTCCGGGAAGGTACGCAGGAAAGGTCTGAGATATGAGAAGTGTTGCAGCGAGTTCCATATAACTGTCACCCACCCATTCTAGTCGCTCATAGTTAAGATCCGAAGGATTTCCGGCACCTTGATGTATAAAAGCTGCTTTTAACAGCGTAGCATCACAAACATCTGGCAGTCGAGGGAGCTCATTAGGTATTTCATTAGACCTCCAACGGGATACATGAAATCCTGACATGTGCGTCAACGAGTCCTTCTCAGCTGTTTTCGCAACCTTCGTCGGGTTTCCAGTACATAACGTGGTTGAATTTCCAGGATGAGGAGGAGCTTGTGGCATAATATATCCACAATCCTTAACTGCTCTGCTGAGCCTGTTCCGTATGGTAAAACACTCTTCGAAGGTTTTGCTACCAATGCCGTCACGCAGGTTTTCTATTGCCTGAAATCTTTCATCTGCTTGGAGAGACTCGAACTTTGAGCATGCTTCTAGCAAATTGGCTATGGCGGCTGATATGGTCACGGGAAGTTCCTGGTCTAAAACGGTGGGAGCTTCTGAAGATGAACCATTTTGACCACTGAGCTAAATTGACAACTTGTTAGCAAGAATCCTTTTCTAGTGGTAGAAAGAAAAAGTATGTATAATAGTCATTTTAAAAATTGAAAATTCGTATTCCACGAAACAGTATGGTCGGTACCGGGAAAAAACATACCTGGCGATTGTTTTCAGATTCTTTAGTTTGCTTTTGTCTTTTATTCTTTGCTTCCTGTGAAAAGCTCCCAGCGTCTGACTTTCTCTTGTGCATGGAGAAAAGCCCCTCCATTGAGTAAAGTGTGGTGAGATGTTTATTATGTGGGAGTTCATTGAATAAAGGAAAACTAACAGAGTCAGAGCGGCCGCATTAGGTTATCCGGATGGGAAATGATGCCTCGATATTAAGGCAACAATAACATCCTACTCAACGTTCTCGATAACTCGTACCAAAATTTATTGATTTTGCAAGTCTATCAACCTCCATAATGTCTATTCCGCGGGCTAGACTGTTAGACCTTATGAAGGTAGGTATATTGATATTTGTCTATATGCCAAACTAATTCACATAGGTTCAATGCCGGATTTTCTCGCATACATTTAATCCTGAACGCCTCAGACTTGGAAACAAAATCCTTCGCCAGCGACTGAAGGGCCCTGCATTGGCTGCATACTATCCTAGGAAGATGTCGACATTAAAAGATTTACGGAAGGCATATTCGGGCCCCGACGACTTCGAAATTCCTAATGATGAACATGAAGAATGGGAGGAAAATCACAAGATGTAAGAGCGGCGCTGGCTAATATCGTACGGTGGCTAATGACTTCGTAGTATCAAAGCTAGAGGAAAGGGAGCGCCGAAAAAGAAAAGGACAGCAGAAGAGTCGAAGAAGTTCAAAGGAAAGAAGCGCTAGAAAACGCTAGGGCATACCGCCAGAAAGATTGTACAACATACTGTATATGGGGAAATTTGTTGGCGTTTGGAAGAACAGGTATTCTGATATTGTCTATCATAAGCTGTGGATGAATCATGACGCAATTTTGAGTGTCGAATTTCTACAGGGGATTTATAAGTCATTATAAGTGAGATGTTATCTGTGTAGGAAGGTGCACCATTGTATCGTGGCAAATTTCTTCCCATTGGAAGAAATTGAACCAGCTCTCATTGTTTTTAAAATTTGTATTGGCTGTTTTGTTTTTCTTTTGATGCAGCTATTCGAATTTTCTGTCTGCCGTCTATCATGGTCATAAGTCTGAACCATCTGCAAAGCCTTTTTCTTTCCAAGTTCACAACTTATGGAGCTAGACCATAGGATAGTTGTTTTAAAGAGACCTAGACCGTTCCAAATCAGAGATGATATCGCAGTCAGCTCTCATAGAACATAGTCGACATTGAAAGGTGTACTAGGCGGTTCAACTCATACATTTGACAATTGAGGTTTTATCACACCGCAGTTGGAAGTATAACATGAAATTAGAAACAACCCTCGCGACTGCAACTTCTGGTATTGGTTGTTCTATACTTACTCAGATGAAAGGACTAGATAACGCAACATTTCTCTGATCAGGAGAAGGCATTTAGTGTGCGGTTGCTTCGCAAAGGTCTATCCTGCACTTCTTCTAAGTAAAGTCCCACCTTGGCCAATATCTCATTGTAGATAAGTCCCTTTGTTCAGTCTGTACTATCTGGATCAAGGCCCTGACCTTCGACTGATTTCCAAAGCTTGTCGAGGTATTCTGGGACCACGTGATTGACACTTTATAAACTCTTAGCTCTCCTCCGACCTCTAAACATGCACATCGTTCTTTACCTCAGAGGTAATTGGACATCTTTCGACATCGAAGCCAGACAATTACTCTTTCCGTTTTATGAAACCGTGCTGGCCACTTTTAGGTGCACTCTTTCCTATCTAGTCACGTATGATAGAGCTACGACTCGAATTTGTCCGTTCATCTTTCTCGCTTTCTTCCGACAACAAAGCCACCTCCCCGTCATTTGAAATCTATTCCTCCACCTACGAATTGGGGTTTGCGACATCTACTGATTAGCAAACGACAGTAGCATTCTACCTTGAGCCCATCTCACCAAAGACACTGGCCTGAACCATACAAGATGTCTGGTTCCCCAACACTTCGACGTATCATTGCTACTCGCAGTGACTCTCAAGAAAATGCGTCGTATCCCGATGAGAAAATGTCCGACCGTCTGGTAAGTATTCGCCTTTGCTAGCCTCATAGTAGATCAATTCCGAGTCTTGAAATACTATTTGTCAATTTTTATTACAAAGTTCAGTGTCTTTACACACAGCCTTACTTCTACAAAAGAGTTGATAAGTGCAATTTACTATACTGCTGGTTGACTGAATACCCGTTTAGGACATAGCCTCCCTCAAGAAGTCAACTACTGTTCTCTCGTCTTCCAAACTTGGTAATCAAGGTCCTAAGGTCAGTGACTGGATCCAATTATCCGACGCACTTTTGCTAATTGCTACAGAAGATGAAGATCAGCCATGAGCCAACTTCTGCTACCTCCAACGGCGTTACGAGCTCGATGACCAAACTCCTGGCCAAGCTATCCGAGCAGACTGCTGCACTTTCTAAGCAACACAACGCACTCAAGTCTAGCGACGACATTGCCTACACGCGTACTGCTGACTACATCTCGTCAAGTAGCAGCTCCGTTCAAATCATCCCCGCCACAGAAGAATTCCATGCCACCGATACCACTCCTACTATTAGCACACCTAGCATCGTAGGTGAAACTTCTGCTATTTTGGAGGAAGACGAAGTTCTTCGTCTCAAGACGGAACTTGAGGCTGCTAAAGGCAAGATTGCTCGAATGGACCAGGAACTTGCTCAGAGTCGTATCACGAAACACACTATTGATCAAGTAATTGGTAGTACCGTCTCTGATGCAGATTTCGCCATGGGGTTGCCGTCTGAGCCTTCTGAGTTGACTGGTCAACAAGACTCCAATGACGCTACCCAGCCCCAGTACTATCATGACAACTCATGGAGAGCCCAGCAAGATGATGCGGGTTCTGACACCAGTGAAGCGCTTTCTGCTGGAGGATTCAATCGTGCTAAGAATATATGGGCTAATGGTGGAAAGCCAAGTTTTGGTTCGCTCCACGGTCCTGGTGCAGCTTTCCAACCTTCTCAGGCCATGGCTCAAACCGAATTCATGAGCCGAGGATTTGGTCAGCCATTTGTTGACAGCTCTATGCAATTCTCAAAACCTGCAGTTAACGACTTACGAACTGAACGCTACGGACAGGTTCAAGGAGAAAGTATGTTGCCTTCCATTGGCCCTCGCCGAAGCAACAATCCGGCTGGCCGCTTCAATAGTCGTCCTTCTGGATCTAATTTCTATGCATCCAGTAATAGTTCCTATGATGGATTTACCCCTGGTCCTACTTCGTATGGCTCTATAGGTATGGGAGTTGCCTCCCAGATGGGCTTGGGCCTGCCCAATGTCATACCTAGCGGCATATATTCTGGCTATCAACCACAGCCAATTGGTACTCCCTTGTCCCCACATGCACCTGAGTTTACTGCAAACCCTGGATGGAAGAACGAATCAGTAGGTGAAACTGTTGCTTATAGTCTTCGTAGTATTACTCCAATGGCGTCTTTAGCACTAACAGAAAAATAGGGTGATGGAACGGATGGACAAACATACTTGCCAACTACGGAGCCACTCAATTATCGCCGTCTTCTTGATCGTACCGTCAATTGCAACTGGAAGTATATTGTTGATAAGATCGTCTGCAACAACGATCAGCAAGCTTCCATATTTCTTCAACAAAAGCTTAAGGTCGGCACAATTGAACAGAAGTATGACATTGTGGAAGCAATCGTTGCTCAGGCATATCCACTGATGGTTAACCGCTTTGGTAATTTTCTTGTTCAACGTTGCTTCGAGCATGGAACACCTGAACAGGTAATTAAGATTGCTGAGGCTATCCGCGGCAACACGCTCAACCTTTCAATGGATGCATTTGGCTGCCATGTCGTCCAAAAAGCCTTTGACTCTGTTCCTGAGGACTACAAGGCTATAATGGTACATGAGCTTCTCCGTCGAATCCCAGAGACAGTCATTCACCGATATGCGTGTCATGTATGGCAGAAGCTTTTCGAGCTTCGCTGGACTGAGTCTCCACCACAGATTATGAAGTATGTCAATGACGCACTTCGAGGTATGTGGCATGAGGTCGCCCTAGGTGAAACAGGTAGCTTGGTGGTCCAGAATATTTTCGAGAACTGTCTCGAGGAAGACAAAGTAAGCATCTCCATAACCTTGTGCTCAAGCAAACATAGACTGATGTCTCTACAGCGTCCTTGTATCGAGGAGGTGCTTGCCAGCATTGATATAGTTGCTCATGGACAGTTTGGTAACTGGTGCATCCAGCACATTTGCGAGCATGGGGCACCAGCAGATCGTAGTCGAGCAGTGGATCATGTCATCCGGTATGCATCCGAGTACAGTATGGATCAGTTTGCCTCCAAAGTTGTCGAGAAGTGTCTTAAGATTGGGGGGATTGATTTCCTTGGTCGGTATCTTGACCGAGTTTGCGAAGGACGTCATGACCGTCCTCGCATTCCTTTGATTGACATTGCTAGTGATCAGTATGGGAACTACCTCATCCAGTACATTCTGACTCATTCCAACCCTCAACACCGTGAAATTGTCGCTCAGCATATTCGCAAGCATATGGTATCTCTCAGAGGATCCAAGTTTGGCTCTCGAGTTGGTATGCTCTGCACCAACCCTGCGATTCAAACTCGACCCGGCCCAGGCGCAGGTCCTGCGATCGGAACCGCCAATACTCGCATGGCACCACAAAACCCAAGGTATCCTGGCGGATATCGTTGAACAGCAACACAACTTCGGCAATTTGCTTCTTTTGCTTTGTCAATCTCTCACCATGCTGTGTCTTGGTTCATTCACAATATGTCCCTGACACGCAATATCATCGAACAAACATAACGATATGAAATATTCAATCGGGCTATGTCCCACTGTCTCTTTGGGGTCCTTCACATCTATGAGTGTCTCGATTGGGTCTTGAAAATCCGCAAAAGCCACCATAGGAATGTATTATTCTGCTTGTTGGTGAGTAATGCCATCACCCAACCTATACTGTTGGTCTTCAAAAATCTTGTATTTACAAATTTGATAGGTACAAGAGCCTTGCTCCGTTTTACGATATTTGCTGTATTCATCAACATCTTCTCCCGAGACCTATTTCACCATCATATGTTTTCCTACACTGAAACCTAGTCATTCAAGGTTTGGAAAAATAATATTTCTATTATGGGCTGTCATGAGCAATAATCAGTTCTCTCGTCTAGAGGTCTCGGATTATATCAACGACTGCTTACTGGGTTCGTGCTTTGTTTGATTGTATGACAGCCTATCTTTCTATTGTCTTTAGTGGTCAAGAGAACCATCTCCGTTCATTTTACATTGCGGCAGGAATTAAATATTTGGAGGAGGCTTACTGCTATTATGCTCATGTGTTTCCTCGGCTCTTCTTGTACAAGGGATAAGCGAATTTTTGTTACCTAGTCAGTCATTACCAAAAACAAATGCCCATTAAAGAAACTAGGAGAGTTTACCATACAAGTAAGCGTGTGATGTACTGAAATATATGTCAAATGAGCGGAGACGGTTTGACATCTATGAAGTTTCTTCTACTTGTAGTTAATTCTACTGCTCGATAAATTTCAGTCTGGAGAGGCCCTGCCTTCGATTCTCTGATGGACAGCTTTTGACGTTGGACAATTTTCTGCAATTTCGGCTTCGATCTTTTCATTTACACATACTCTCCACAATTTCTATAATTTTCAGAACTAGGTGAGCATTGATTTTAGAGAGGCTTCTCGTATACATTCTAACTACGCTTGGAAGTTGATTGATCCCGATATATGGGTTATGGATGGCCAAAAAGAGAACAATCCCAGCGCTATCTATGAATATATATGGAGATGTACCCGAGAGAGTGCGGATCTGGTAAATAACATCGTGTTGCTGTATTTCTGCTTTGACGCTTGGCAATACCCTTTGCTTCAAGGTTGATGAACTTATACTTAGTGTTATCATCGGATCTTAAATCGGAGTATCAGTATTTGGACAATAGAGTCTTAGAACAGCAGAACATAGAACTGGAGTGCTTGAGTATCACTCATGATTGGATATATGTCAAATTATCAATCCTGGGTATTTCCATTTCGGTACTCCTTAAAGCCCATGTTTTCTTACGCCTGAAATGCCGAAAGGCCCCATTGCATGCATGAATTAATCGCTCAAACGCCATTATGTCCAGGTCCTATGCTCGATACCATATGCAGGTCATAATTCATAAGTTCGCTTCCTATGCCATGTTCTTGATATCATCCTCTGGGAACTCTTGATGGATTACCTTATCACGCTGATCACCGAAGGTGCCCTCCTCGAGCTAAGAAGAATAAAATTTAGCAATGCTTTGTGATGCTTGAACAGAAAGAATATCTAACAGTATGGCTTACCTTAACACCACCATCTTCCTTATCATCATCCTCTTCGGCTTTCTTCAGTGCAGCGGCCTCCCATGGTTTTAGTCGGCGCGGAGAGACAGGACCAGTACCTTTGTTTTTGAGGACGGTTGGCTCGATCTGTCGGACATTGGGAACCTCTGCACCAGACTCAATCAGCGCGACCGTCTCTGCGAAGCTTCGTTGCTGTTCATTGCCAGCAGCTGGAGAGTCATCGACAGCAGACTCGAACGCGATTGGGTCAGCGACGAAGGTCTCGTACTCATTGAAGTCAATGGAAAGGTTCTTTTCTCTGTTCCAGTAAAAGACTTGGGCGCGGTGGGTAAGAGAGTCGACTTGGTCAGGAGATTGGCTAGTTCCAAGGATGGCAGCGAGACCGATCTTTAGCAATGTTAGCAGGACACCTAACTACTCGAGTATAAGGTTCATTCATGAATAGAAAGGCTTACTTGATAGTTTTTGTCATTATCCCAATCGTAGGCAAGCATCTCCTTAAAGGCTTGAAGGTTTGCCATCTTTTTCTTGAAGGCGGAGTCGAGTTCAAGAATGCCAGAGACGACGGCGTGGCGACGAGACCGGTAGCATAGTTTATCAGACATCGTGGGTAGAGCTTATCGTCAAGGATGAGCTTTTCGGCGTTAAGATTGTGAAAGGTGCTAGAAAGCTGCAAGCTGGTTATGTCCGCGCTCAATAGGGCCATAGCCCTGATAGTCTTGGCGGCTATCCTGGTGCACGTGTGATCATAGGCGTGTTATTATTAGCACGCTCGGCTAAAAAGGGATGACTTCCTTTTTGAGGCTTGAGTGTTAACCAGCAACGTCCCATCACACACACCCATTCACTATTCTCCCACTTTAGTTGTCTCGAAACTAATACTTCCTGACCACAGCAAATCATGACATAAATAACTATATATGCTTGTCGCTGGAAACTGTTGTCTATGAGTCTCAAATAGTTGTGTCTTTGCCTAACCAAAACTGCTGAATTCTGAGACAGCTTCTATCAGTAACAAATATACATTTTGAATGACAGTAAACTAATCACGCGTTTTTCATGATTTAGTTCACATTCTTTGAATAATATTTCTATGTCCTTAGTTCTTGACTTTCCAAATTACTGTGAGAGATGTTCTTGTAATTGCGTCAAGGAACACCAATTATTGAAATGTTCCCAATCATTTGCACTAACAATGAACTATCAGAAGTGCATACAATGCTAAAGACATGGAGCGAAATCGTAGATATAGAGCAGCAGACCCGGCTTCAATCTACCGATGTGGGAATCTCCTTTCAAAACATGCTGCGGGGTTGGGAACTGGGGTGAATAAGGTTCTTTTTAATCTTAGGACAAAGTAGTTGTGGGATTGGACGTACGAAGTAGAAAAGCTTTTTGTTCTTCCTGCACACTCGTAGCCTGAGATTTGGATCTGAGGGTATGGAGTGAAGACTGACTTCAGTATGGCTTTACGGATATTTATTTAGTACGGATCAAGAGAATCGGTTTAGCATAGGCGTGATAATATGAGGCTTTATCGAATTTTGACTTCACAGCAAGAAGGAAATGCTCCTAAGCAACCGTTATTATAGCTTTTGAGTTCTATAAATAATGTCAACTCGAGGTTTTCTTAAAGCTCCAGGATAACATCTAATTGTCACCCACTTTCTCTAGATGAAGTTTGGAAGGGAAACGACTTTTGCAACTTTTACTATAAAATCAATATGCCATATCATATTCCTTTTTCTTTTCCTTTTTTTCCCTTTTTAGCTTACAACGAAGTTGTGCAAATGCTACAATAGTTAAGGCATCAAAACAAGATTATTAGCATAATAGAGCAGACTCAGGAGCAGATGAGTGGAAATTAGTAGCTGCTGGCCACCGAGGTAGAAGATTTCCACCAATCTGCTCTGCTAGGTCATTTAAGTAATTAATAAGTCACTCGTACCCAACTAGGATAACAATCGAATTCTCTCGCCAAATCAATAAATTAAGCTCCGTGAAGATGATAAGTCACCTTGGTTACGAAATGGCCCACAATTCAAGAAAGCAAGGCTGTTATGTGGATCAAAGTTGTTAGTCTCTTTTATGCCTGAGATACTAGGTACTAACAATTAGCGAGTTGGGAGCTGAAGTTTCCTATTCCCCAACCAACCTAAAAACCACACAAAACCACGACATTCCCAAACCTTCTCTTCTTTAACAATCCGTTGCGCGATCGCATTGAAACCCTTTCCTACTTCATTCCTTTTGCAATTCTCATAGTCTAGCTTGCTGCGAGCTAGTCGCAGTATCATATTGTGATGGCCGAGTTCATTGGGTCAGTTGTGGCTGGATAGCTTCCTAGTTTGAGCTCATGCTAACGAGTTAACAGTTCGAGAATATCCCTGGTGTCGAAGAGCGACATTAGGTATGCTGCATGCGCTTCGATGAGTCGGTGAAAGGGTGAGCTGACAGGAGCTAGATACGTGGGTACACTACACGAAATCAATTCCGAAACATCGACGGTAGCACTTGAGAATGTCTCATCGTTTGGAACCGAGGACCGAAAGCCTCACGATGAGATGATTCCTCCCTCAGATAATGTCTACGAATACATTGTTTTTCGAGGGAGTGATGTGAAGGACTTGAGAATTGAAGAGGCTCCAGGTGCCAAGGAGGATAAGCCACCATTACCGCCTAATGATCCAGCCATCATGAGCAGTGTAAGTGCGCATGTTTTCCCCTCACACTTCTAGACCGTGTTGCTATCCAGCTCCAAATGATGAAAAATTCCGGATGTTAACCAAACTATTCTCCGAGAGCGCAAACCCCATGTGGAGATTTCCGTTGCCTTCCTTCTGATTGGAACTTCTTAATTCCTGTTTCTGAACATTAAACTATTGATCATTGGCTAATTGGCGATTTATAGAGCGGATCGCGTCCTCCACCTCAAGCACAAGGGCAGGCTCAGGTTCAAGGACAGGGGCAGCAACGTCGCACACCCCAAGCGCAAGGTCCCCCACAAGGCCAACCTCCAGTGTCCCAAGCTCCGGCACAAAATGGTCCTCCATATGGGCATCATCCTCAATATCCACCTCCATTTTACGCGCAACCACCTGCTGGATGGGGCCGAGGTGGCCCTCCTGGTCCACCATTCCCTGGTATGCCATACGGTGCACCACCTCCACCCGGCTGGTATCCCCCACCTGGCCAAGGGTTCCCATCACCAGGTCCATTTCCTCCTTATGGTTATCCTCCAGGACCACCAGGCCAACAGTTTCAGCAAGGTCAACAACCACCCAAACCTGCTCCAATTGGTCCGGGTGCAAATAAACAGAATTCGACCTCAACATCTGAAGCTGATAAACAGCATGAGCCAAAGAGCTTAGCTAAACCTGCTGCTGAAATGGCTGCTGCTGCAGTCACAAAAGCTCCAAGTACCCAGGACTCCCGCAAGCCCCCATCCAGCGAGACAAAATCCTCAGGAGCTGAGCAATCTGCCCAAGTTGCCGCTCCTCCTCAAACCTCAACATCAACTCCCAAGGCAGCTTCAGCCTCCTTAAAGACCACGCGCGTTCAACCCGTGCTTCCTCTCAAAAGTCCTGCTGCTTCAAAGGCACCACTGCAAGCACAGTCAGGCAATGTTGCATCCCCTGCTCCACAAGCACAGTCGGCAAGCCTAAGAGATGCTACACAAGCGGCAACTGCAGCAGTTGCTGCTGCGATGGCCAAACTTCCCACTGTTGGACAGCAGAATGGGAGTGCGATGGACAATTTAACGAAAAAGGTTAATGAGATGAGAACTAACGAGCCAATCCGAGCCCCCAGACAGCCAGGCACTGCAGCAGGATTTGCTCCAGGTAGAGGCGGTCGAGGTGGACGAGGCGGCGCGCCGAGAACTCCGGGACAAGCTGGTCAAAAAGTTGATGTACCTGCCACAGACTTCGACTTCGAGTCTTCCAATGCCAAGTTTAGCAAGGAGGATTTGGTTAAGGAAGCCATTGCTGGTTCACCACTTGGCGAAAATCCGGTTGTGTCTCCAACTGAGCCAGAAGTCCCAGTTACTTACAACAAGTCTGCCTCATTCTTTGATAACATTTCAAGTGAGAGCAAGGACCGCGCCGATGCAAGTGGCGGAAGGCCTGGAGGCCGGGAGTGGCGAGGCGAGGAGCAGAAAAAGAATGTTGAGACGTTTGGCCAGGGCAGCGTTGACAACGGTTACCGTGGAGGTTTCCGTGGCCGAGGTGGCCGCGGACGTGGTCGGGGAGGATTCCGAGGTCGAGGGGGATATAGTGGAACTGGTCAACCAGGTCAAACAAGGGGAGGAGGTTACCGAGGTAACGCAGACGTTAATACTCAGTGATTATGTACCAATGGCTGGCCATGACCTGTCAACCAAAGTGCATCTAAATGCCGAGATTACGCCAAAATTTTGCTTACGAAGCTTGCTTTCGGCTACCGCCAAAGCACTTTTTAACCACCACTCAGGGTTACACAGGATGAACCAATTCAACCCGTCTTCGACACGGGCATGTGTGTTATATTTTCTTTACTTTTTTTGTACCTGTACTACCAATTTTCAAAACGAACAGCGAACGAGCGAATTATGACTATGGCCTGATCACTTTGCTTATGGGTTGGATGGTGGAAAACACCACTACTCATATTTGAATGGAAGGGATGGGACGGCTGCTTGATTTCTTTCAACATTACAGTTGAGAGAGTTGCTTTGATACCTATGAATTGGAGTTCGGGTGCCAGGCAGCTGACATTTCATGAATGCCATAATGGATAGTAATGAGAATGTGGCAACAACGCCAGGCTTGGTGGCAGAGGAGACTGATTTGAAAGTCATCAATACGAACACTAGATATTGCAGTACTCTATAAGAGAAATCTATGACTTTCAACTCATACTCTTTACCCTTTACTTTGTTGTGTCCTAAAGTCTTTATTCAATGGAATCTTCCTCACCTCTCCTATTTGTTGAGAGGTGACATTTAAAGTCATCTCTTGTATTGAACTTTGTGCCCTGTCATGTGCAAAGCGTACCCCCACATCCATACGTAAGGTATTAGACGAGGAAGCACACGCTTATCTAGATGATTACATGGCTTGCGTTTCTTATTTAGAAATTCCTTCCAACTCTCAGAAGTATATTTCTGTCTTCGGTCGGCCTCAAACATACAACATGTCTTTGATAATGAGAGATGCAGTGCCTGCTGATCTCAAGTTTCTCGTCCCAACTCAGTACGATGCCTTCCATCCCAAGGATTTAATACATGTTCTCGTCTACCCATCACCAGTGCCGCCAACTCCAGAGGTCTACCAAAGAACCATTTCACGCCTGGAGAAGACCTTTACCAACCCCGCGGTTCGCTGGATCAAAGTAGTAGATGATAATACAGGAGAAATCGGTAATATTTCTGATATGCATCTCCTGTCAACTTTACTGTAGCTCAGTATTTAATTACATTGAGCGTGAACTTGAAATGATCTAAGCTGACGAAACCCCTAGTAGCGGGTGCGAAATGGGTTTTCTTTCCTGAAGCTGACGAGAATAGGTGGGCCACGAAAATTGAGCCTTCGTGGATTTTAGAGGAGGACAGAGGGAAAGGTAACGCTGGCAAAGGTGTTGAGGATCGTGACTACGTAGCTTGGGTGGTAGGAGAGATTTATGAGAGGCGAAAAAGATGGACGAGGGGTCCAGCAGCTATTCTTGATCTGCTATTCGTAGCACCAGCTCATCACCGAAGAGGTGCTGGAAAAAGCCTTGTGGATTGGGGAATTGCAAAGGCTGACGAGTATGTTTCCTGCGAAATATTCATCAATACATATCCTGTGACTGTTTGGAAGAGTTTAAAGCGAGAGAAAAGAGCTGACATAATTGCTAGGCTTGGTCTAAAAGCCTTTGTAGAGGCAAGTGTAGCAGGGATGGCTCTATATGAAAGCTGTGGATTTGTGGTTACAGAAAATGTCATGTTGGATGGAGGAATGGTAAGGGAAGAATGGGCAAGCTATGATAAACTCCCTTTCATTTGGATGGAGAGGGAACCAAAGGGAGGCACTGCTTGAGATCATATTAGCTTGCTGAGAAGACCTGGCTTGACCGAACGATATATAAGATACATAGTGACGTGGATTCCATTACATCAGACATGACCTTATCTTTCCCCTAGTCTTTCGTAATCGATGTGTTAATTGAGGTAAAGACACCCTAGCGGTTTAAGTTCCATTTCGAGGAAACTCGAGACTTCGAGACTTCGAAAGGAGAATTATCTATAGCAAGCTCATGAAATCTTTTGCCGGTATGGATATGATTCGTAGAGTTTAGATACACAGAAGGTCCACCAAGGACAATGTCCAGGTCTCCACAGACACTGACATACTTCGACAATCTACAAAGTAGCTAATATTTTAACCGTCGAGAATTTCTATATTCTGATTCTTGACGTTCCAATCTCTTAGGTTTTCGTAAGCTGTGACACTGTAGCACATCGTGGGCTTGGGGATTGGCCGAGGGCATTGGTTAATTAATTTGCATATCTTCGACGACGTTGGCCCGCTATCCTCTTGTTAATTAATTGTAGATATGAGTACTTTCCTCTCTTTTCTTTACAAGATGTAATGCCATATTCTCGTTGTATTAGTCTGGTCCCTTGCTGCTTTTGCCTAATCTTATCCCGTACATTACTATTTTATAGAGCAGCGTAGTCTGATTCAACGCCACCCGCAACACAAGCACGCCTCGGTCTTGGAGTGATCATCGTCCAATTGTCAGCAAGCCTTTCTGTGTCGTCACAAACAGAAACATTTGTGCTTTGCCATCCTTCTTGTATTTATTATAAGGCCAATTCTCTTCTTTAGATCCATTTACATTTTGTAGTTCTCTACTGTGCGAACATTTTAATGCTTTCAAGATTTATTTCAAGACAAGCTATACCCCGCATGCGTTTAGCACAAATGGCTGCCCACATCTCCAGCACCAGCACCAGCAATAGCAATGGTACATCCTATCCAGGAGCAACTCTTGCAAACCTTCCCAAGTCCTGGACCTTTACCTCGTCTTTGCCCCCCGACGAGAAATTTCCCACGCCTGCTGTATCACACAAGACTCCACGAGATGACATTGCGCCACGGATGGTGAAAGGAGCACTCTTTACTTGGGTTAGACCGGAGGAATCGATAGAGCCGGAGTTGTTATCTGTTAGCCCTGCAGCGCTCAAGGACTTGGGCATACAGGAAGGAGAGGAGAAGACAGAAGAGTTTAGGCAAACTGTTGCAGGCAATAGATTACTAGGATGGAATGATGAAAAGCAAGAGGGTGGATACCCTTGGGCACAATGTTATGGAGGGTGGCAGTTTGGATCCTGGGCTGGACAATTGGGTGATGGACGAGCCATATCGCTTTTCGAAACAACGAATCCTCATACAAAAACAAGATATGAGCTGCAGCTCAAAGGGGCAGGACTAACGCCATACTCGAGATTCGCAGACGGCAAAGCTGTACTGAGGTCCAGTATCAGAGAGTTCATTGTCTCAGAAGCTTTGAATGCACTCAAGATTCCTTCCACTCGAGCATTATCTCTGACGCTGCTGCCTCATGAAAAAGTTCGAAGAGAATCATTTGAGCCTGGTGCGATCGTTGCACGGTTTGCACAATCTTGGCTTCGAATTGGCACATTCGACATTCTTCGTGCTCGTGGAGACAGAGATCTGATCCGCCAATTGAGCACCTATATTGCTGAAAACGTGTTTGATGGCTGGGATTCCCTTCCTGGCCGGAATCCGGCAGATGATGGGTATGCTAAAGAGCCACTTGCTACCGGAGTTGACAAAGATACGGTAGAAGGACCCGAGGGCCTGGAAGAGAACCGCTTCACGAGATTATACCGCGAAATAGTACGCCGAAACGCGCTTACCGTGGCGAAGTGGCAAGCGTATGCCTTTACCAATGGTGTTCTGAACACAGACAACACATCAATCTTTGGCCTCTCTATCGACTTTGGCCCGTTTGCCTTCTTGGACAACTTCGACCCAAATTATACCCCAAATCATGACGATCACATGCTCCGTTACTCATACCGTAATCAACCCACGATAATTTGGTGGAATCTTGTCCGCTTAGGTGAATCGCTTGGTGAGTTGATGGGAATCGGTAAAGACGTTGACGCTGCAGAGTTTGTAGAGAAGGGTGTTCGGCAAGAAAATGCCGATGCCTTGGTTTCTAGAGCGGAGGGTCTCATTACTCGTGTTGGGGAGGAATACAAATCTGTATTCCTTACAGAGTACAAGCGATTGATGACCGCTAGGTTAGGCTTGAAAGAGTTCAAAGAGTCAGACTTCCAGGAGCTGTTCAGTGAGCTTCTCGATACAATGGAAGCACTGGAGCTAGACTTCAATCAATTCTTCAGGAAGCTAAGCAACCTACACGTCACAGCATTAGAGACTGGAGCAGATCGAACAAAGGCGGCAGGAGTGTTCTTTCATCATGAAGGCGTTACTGGAATTGGTAACACCGATGAGTCGGCCAGAAAGAGAATAGCAGAATGGTTAGAAAAATGGCAGAAAAGGGTGTATGAAGACTGGGGACCCGATGGTGGTGACAACGAGAGAATAACGGAAATGAAGAAGGTGAACCCAAAGTTCATACCCAAATCATGGATTTTAGACGAAGTCATTAAAAGGGTGGAGAAGAGTGGTGAGCGTGAGATCCTCGACAGGGTGTTACATATGGCTCTTCATCCGTTTGAGGAAAGCTGGGGATGGGACGCAAAAGAAGAAGAAAGGTTTTGTGGCGATGTGCCTAAGACCGACCGGGCTATGCAATGTTCTTGTAGCTCATAAAGTATTGGAACACAAATTCGTATGCCAACATTTTAAGAGTTCAACCAAAGCGTAGTTTGAAATCCCATTGTCAATATTTTTCAGTCACTACCTTATAAAGCACCTTTCCTGTTGTGAGACCTCACATATTTGTCCGCTATTTTAATTGTAGCTTCATCGGGTTTTCGTACTCCTTTTTAGAGAAATTCCTGTACGTTATGATTTGTGCTCTAATTACTTTGCTGGGGAAATAGCGATAGATCAGATATAAATTTTCACACTTTGGGGTCTTGTTGATCGCGACGTGGTAATAACACATCTATTAGCTTGAGTTTTTCCAAAGAGCGCCAGACAAGCAAATATACTCCGAAACAAAACATAAGATCTGCAGTATAAAAGAAGAATCTGATGTCTTCTACGTCAACGTCAGAAACATCTTCTACCGAAAAAGCATAGTGAATCTTATGCATACTCTTCAGGGATCTGCTGTACGTCACGACGAGAGTCAAGACTCGAAGCTACCAATTGTAATACTGTCATACATGGCCATACTTCCAAGAAACGAAGGCTAGGTGACTGCGTCAATGATTTGTAAACCATTCGCTTAAATCGTTTGATTTGAAAAGGGGCTCGCTTAGGAGCCTAAAGGAAATATAGAGACCAAGACTTTTCTACAGTCATTGATGCATATTACTTCAGCCTTACATAGACACTGCTTGGATCTAATTTTACCTACGATTACGTGTAGGGTTATATCCATTAAATTTACTCTAGGTTCATATTTAGCCGCAACCTTTATCCGATCCGTGGCGTTGGACTACTTCACGAGACTCCTTGTATGTGGGCCTCTCCTTCCGGCCGAAGACAGGCAGGATTGATGCCGATTCGCCTCAATTACCTCATGCCAATCTCTTACGCTGTCTGATGATATTCAAAATTATAAGCGCATAGATCTCCTCACCAATTACCTACATAATTCTTGGGACATCGCCTTGTCCCGCTATCTTGGAAAACAATTTCTACTAGGGTAGCTTAATGTCAACCGAGGCGGCTATTTCCAATTTCTTGGGACGAACATTATCCTTAATAATATATATATAATGGTGCTCAATTTTCACAATGGAAGACATTGACAAGTATCTTGTTAGTTTAACTTCTGTCAACACATCTTTTGTTAGTAATAATGCGTTTTGTATCTTCCACAGCGCTGGCATTGGCCTTCAGCGGAGCTACTTCCGCTACACCAGTTGAGTAAGAATGTTTGTTTCTACTTGTTTGGTTTTCATCACTAATAATACCGCTAGCCTCGAGTCTCGACAAACTACGGGTCTCCAAAGTGCCATTGTAGCTAAGGGGCGATCTTATATTGGCACAGCTTTAACGATCCGAAGTGACAATTCCGAAAGCAACATCATCAACAACAAAGCAGACTTTGGATCAATCACTCCAGAAAACTCTATGAAATGGGACGCAATTGAACCAAATAGAGGACAGTTCAGCTGGAGCGGAGCCGACCAGGTTGCTAATTATGCAACACAAAGAGGATTGCAACTTCGTTGCCATACCTTGGTCTGGTACAGCCAACTTCCATCATGGGTCTCGAACAGTGGTTTCAACAACGCGACGTTGATTAGTGTCATGACTAATCACATTCAGCAAGTTATGGGGAGATATAAAGGGAAGTGCACCCACTGGGACGTCGTTAATGAAGGTAAGTTAGAACTCATAAGGGATTATATTTATATTTACTAACAAGCTAGCTCTCAATGAGGATGGTACTTATCGTGATAATGTGTTCCTTCGAGTCATTGGCGAGGCTTACATCCCGATCTCTTTCAGAATTGCAGCGGCTGCCGATCCGAATGCAAAACTTTACTATAACGACTACAATCTTGAGTACGCGGAAGCTAAATCATTGGGAGCTCAGCGTATCGTGAAGCTGGTTCAGTCGTGGGGAGTCAAGATCGACGGTGTTGGGCTCCAAGCCCACTTGGTAACAAGCAGCACCCCAACACAATCCGTCCCCACACCTTCTCAGGAGATTCTTGAGAAGAGTCTGAGGCTATACACTGACTTAGGTGTGGACGTTGCGTACACGGAACTGGATATTCGCATGCCTATGCCGGAAACGTCCGACAAGCTGCAAGTCCAGTCAGATGCTTATGCGAGAGTTGCGGCTTCCTGTATTGCTGTTCCTCGCTGTGTTGGAATTACAATATGGGGCGTTTCTGATAAATATTCTTGGGTTCCTGATACCTTCTCGGGTGAGGGATCTGCTCTTCTATGGAATAACAACTACCAGAAGAAGCCTGCATACACAGGATTCTTGAATGCTCTGATGGCATAGAATGCTTGAAAGGCTTCTTCCAAAAAGTTTTTAAAAGTTTCCGCTGTAGATAATTTCCTCTGGTTTTGTAGCACAGTGTCTTGATTAGTGTATATAAGGAAAATCAAATACAATGCAGTCTGTCTAAAGCAATGCAAACCGTGGGGAAACCCCACCCCGCCAATATGCTACGTTTAATTAGACAAATGTTGTAATAAAATTTACATGACTGCTTCGATCGTCTAAGTGTGATTTGGCAGACCACAATAAGATGTAGTTGTGCAACGATAAAATAGAGTCAGAATAGCCTACGTATAGCAAGGGCGTGATTCTATATATTTGAAGTTTGTTTTTTATAGAATAAGGTCTGGAATTATCCATGAGATGTCCATTTACGCGATTATTGATTTGTCGGTTGAAGGATATTTGAGTCGGATATTGCCTCCTGCTGTAGGTGTAGGTGTAGGTGTAAGTGGTCGGCTCTCTAACTCCCCGCATTTAGTGGTCATGTCAAAAGCAATTCCAGATAAATCATCACTCTGATATTCTTCATATCTTCCTTCCTAATGCGCAGCAGAGTGGCTTATAGTCGTGTCTGCCACTGCACTGATTAGCGGCTAAATTACCAGTTCCCCAGTTTTCGACGGTTCAATCCTGGGGTGCATCCCCACAAAAGCCATGTGTGCTACCGGTACTTGATATTATTGGGGTCACGAAGTCGGAGATTTTTCCTCTGAAACTTTTGCTGACAGAACTCTCATTGGCGGACATTGAGCGGTTGTGAAGCCGAATATATTAACCTTCTCCACGTGAAGTGATAGCGAGATATCACCAGATAGATTGGACACACTATACATCGTTGGTGTATGGCTCCGCTCAGATCCGTTCATAATCATTCGGAATGGATGTTCCACATCATAGTATCAGTTGTGGGCGGATATGCTCCGAGCAATATAGCATATTAAGGATGAAGCTGTCCCACCAAGCTGCAAGCCTCTGCGCATCTATTCTCAGCGGTCTTTTGCCCTGGTTGCCTTATACTTCTCTGCACTTTGTCATATCACCTTATAGAGACAACTATGGTCGCCTATTTTACCATCTTGAGTCTAGTCTCAGCTGTGACCGCTCACGGAACAGTTAGTGCTATCCTCGCCGATGGGATCTTGTATGTACTTTCTCACATCTATGGACCATATTCTCTAACCTCGCTTAGCTATCAAGGCTACAATCCTTCATATCAATACATGAACCCAACGCCGATAATATCAGCTTGGTCAACTCCCCAAGATCTTGATAATGGCTTTGTTTCGCCTGCTTCGTATGGAAATGCGGATATCATCTGCCATAAGGGCGCAACACCTGGAAAAGTCAATGCACCTGTGAAGGCCGGCGGAAAGGTTCAGTTTTACTGGACTCCATGGCCAATCTCTCACAAAGGCCCAATGATCGATTACCTTGCTGCCTGCAATGGTCCCTGTGAGAATGTCGACAAATCAACATTAAAGGTAATGAAACCTTGATTTCTTTAGTCAAGTTTTTAGTTCTACTATACTAGGAACAAAACTTAGCTTTGAGTTTGAATCGTACTTGAGTTCAAGTTACTAACCTTAGGGGTGAAGTGGTTCAAGATTGACGGAGTTGGTCTCATTAATCCTACACAAATCACAAGTGGATACTGGGGATCTGATGTTATGATTGCGAACAACAATACCTGGACTGTCGTAATACCTCCCAACATTGCGCCGGGATACTATGTAATACGCCACGAGACGATCGCCCTACACGCCGCCCAATCCACCAATGGAGCCCAGAACTATGCATTCTGCTTCAATCTTCTAGGTAAGCTGTCATCATCATCTCTTTACTATTATGTTGAAGCGCTAAAAACATATTGTCTAGTTTCCGGTTCAGGTACAAATAAGCCATCAGGAGTGGCGGGAACTTCCCTATACAAAAACACGGACCCAGGTGTCGTCTATGATGTATACAAGAACCCACTAGATACGTACACTGTACCTGGACCAGCTCTGTATACAGGAGCGCAAAGCGTAACCCAAACTTATCCAGCGGCCCCAACCGCATCAGCTTCAGGCGTGAGCAAGAAGAGATGGGAGGCATAAACAGAGTTGCTACCCTAAGATGATAATAGTTCACACTGAGCCCTAAATGCTATTGAATATCTGAAGTTCTCTTCTCCTAATTTGTTGTAGCTGTGCTTATACAATGTCAAACGATTTCGCGTAGTATTGCTATAACAACATATGCTACCTTTTTCTTGATATTGAAGTGAATAGTTGAGGTTAACATGTATAAGAAGTCTGTTTAGCATGCTGTGTTTTTTCTTCAATGGACTAAGTAGAAATCCTAATATAATTCTGCTTCATATGTTAAGTTGATGGTATATTAACTATGTTTCAAGTCAGACTATACGCTCTCTGACTGATGTGGATTCTCACTGGTCTCATAATTCTTCGTCAATTATGAGGGTCCATAGTTATATCCGACACACCGAAATACCCGTCCCGAAATGTGCCAGGTAGCCGTCGGATCTTAACGTGCAACTATGGCAGGTAGCAAACATTTTTTCATTAGCGAGGCTGTCGGCCACTTTTGATAATTGATGGTGGATGCGGAATAGGTTCATATGAGAGCACGGGCAGGGAAATAAGATGAATTTTTGTCAAGACAGATTGTTATGACGGTTTTGGCGTCCGTACTCTACACAACAGGGGAGACAGACTGCAAAAAGAATGGGAAAACCAAACAGTGTAATTAGGTAACAGCAAGCTATCATTGTTCCATTCATAAAAGTACAAGCACCACATGACTTGGCCCCATCATCGGGAGCCTCGCAGCTTCCCAAGATTCCTGTAGAAGCGCCATGCCTTTCTCTCATAGAGCCTATACGAAATATCCTTAACCGAGTCTCCTAAGAAAGCCACGAAATACCAGTCCCTTACACCGTCGAAAAGAATTGCCAGTAATTGAATTGCAACATGCAAAAACGTGAAGTCAGGTCCAAAACCAATTCAACATTTAACCCTCAAGGCCCTTCTTCTTCTTCTGCTCAACCTTCAATAACAGAGCGCGATTGATGTGTGGTAGAACTCCTCCGAAGGCGATGGTAGCACGAATGAGGGTGTCGAGCTCTTCGTCACCACGGATGGCGAGTTGAAGATGTCGGGGTGTGATACGCTTGACCTTGAGATCCTTTGCGGCGTTCTATAGAAGTATTAGCATAAACAACAAAGAAGGTATGTTGCGGATATGACTCACTCCTGCGAGCTCTAGGACTTCAGCAGTAAGATATTCGAGAACTGCAGTAACATAGACAGCTGCCTTGGCTCCAACGCGCATCTTATTCTGGCTATTGTTCTTCAAGAAACGCTTAACACGCCCACAAGGAAACTGTAATTCAGGTAGGTTAGCAATAATCCGTTCCTCAAGGTGTCGCGCGCATTATGTCAAATGCGCCACGTAGAACATTGGCCAGGTAATGGAGGTCTCAGGGTGGCTGGGTAATCCTTTATCGCCAAGAAGAGCAAATATGTTGGGTCGTTGAGTCGCATGGCGTGTATCTGGAGCGCGACGAGTTGCACAGACGTGAAACTACGCGCTTGCTGACTTTAGGCTGCAGCCCCTTCGAAAGGATCGCGATCGATATATGTAGAGTTTGTTGTTGACTGTGAATGACGCGACTTGGCGGGGTCATACACCACCCTTTATCGACGGTATCAAGAGCTCCCAGATACCCCAAAGACCCCCCGCAGAACTTCAATATAGCAGAGAACGGGTTGCGCATCACTAACCTGGAGACCAGCCTTGCTGGAGTGACTCTGTTGCTTCTTGCCGCCATCGATTCCGACCTTGCCTCCCGACGACTTTCCACCAGAAGATTTTCCTTTTCCTCCAGCCATTGTTGGAATTTAGCAATAAAGGTTTTGGGGAGAAAGGTGTATGTTGAGGGTAAAATTGGTGATGTTGGTGGTCGGACTTGATGATGAATGTTTGTAAAAACGCGTTGGCTGGGATGAAGCATATCTCATCGAAGGCTTTGGAGAGGCGGCGGGAGCTAACGCGATTGGGCACGCGAAGCGAGGCCATGTTTGTCGATTTCGAGTTGGATATGACAGAGTGGAAAAGGAAAAGCACCACCACGATGGCTCTCCCGCATCTGAAAGGTGGCTAAAGAGATATGGGAGTGGCACTGGTTCTGAACTATCTGGAACCAACGCAAAAGAAGCGTGGAAGGGGGAGGAAAATGAGGCTCATGGGAGACACACTCTCGACCAACTTTGGCCAGAGATATCTTGTGCACTGGCAACTCCCGCACCCACCCTTTAATGCTGTAGAATGACTTACTTGGTATGACTTCGAACGACATCTCCAGCGCTGTCAGGACGAGCGGTAGTTGTTCTTCACTGGTGAAGCTGTTGATGGAAGGACATCAAGGTCGGTTGAACTGAAGCTTAGGGATGTTAGAGGCCTGAGGCAATCATCACGTGTTTCATTCGATCCATTGGAGGGGAATGTTGTTACGTCTTAAGTCGATTTTCACTCCAACTCCCCTATACATTTGATTTCCATAGAAGAGGTTTTTCAGCCTGGTTTTCAATAAATCGCATACGCAAAGTGGGTATCATCGCTATATAAGCCTCCCATCAGCCTTCCCAAATTGATATGAACAGCAACAGAAACTCCTGCTTTAGGGAATCATAAAGGACAGAGTTTCTGACATCTTTTCTTACGATACTTATCAATCTATGATGCAAGGGAGGGTGCTATTTTGATAACTTCTAACCATTTAGATATGTGTTGCTGTCTTACTACAATTCTGGTATCATCTTGGCGCATCATTGGAAATTCGCGCCAAAATCAGTTTCAATTTTCAATGTCTTTGTCCCATCAGGTGCCTTTATATCGGAGCTTACTTGATTTTCACGTGTGGCGACTTTATGGCAAGCAATTTTTTCTGTATAGTAATGATTTTGACCGAGAATGGATGAAAGCTACCTGTTGAACGTCTTCTTACCTACAATATTCACAAAGAGATAAGTAAAGGACGTGATAGAACAGCTAGGCGGATATTTGGATGCTATAAAAGGCAACCAGATCTTCTACCCTCTTTGTTCCTTGTCTTTCACCGCCTCTACTAACTATTCCGGTCATATTGACGATACTGAACTATTATGGTGCTACGTTGCATTTTAAGTTACGTATGCATTGTGCAAAGACTATACCTTATAAATCACATCTGCCTTATATACTCTATACATGAAGCTGCTGTTCATTTGAGGAACCTCTGGAATTTAGACATGCTGAGTTTATTGTCCTCAAGGTAGCACTCGTCAATTTTTACGCAAACGTCCTGCATATTTCTTTCAAGCCACGTCCTTAACACGAAAAGCAAGAGCTTCTAGGCCAGTTGATGACTTCTGTATGACAGTAGTTACCACGATACCGCTTCATCCTAGGTAGCTTACTCAATTATTAAAAAGCCTTGCCTATCACGTTGAAAGCCATTGTCCAAAATGTCTCGAATGCCAGCCGGTCTCTTAACTATACAACCGCCGAGTTCCAACCAGTACCAGCCTTCACGATCTTCACAGCTCACCATCACACCATCACCAATATCCCCCAAAGCACCGCTTCATCCACCCGCCCACCTTCATCTTAGACCTATTGTCCCCTCTTCACCCCTACCGCCATATTTTCTAGCTACTGCTCCTGACACGCCATATCCTTGGATCTGGCGCTGTCATGTGTGCCAATCAGTCTATAGCCTTGGTGTTACCCGCCGCTGTTTGGAAGATGGCCATATTTTCTGCTCTCGGCCCAAGCAGGCTACTTCTGATTCACCTAGTGTCACTTCAGAAAGCAGATCTCCTTCACCGGGAGAACTTGCAAGGAAGTCTAAGGAAGAGAGACGCAAAAGAAAACGAAGACCAAGACAGGAATGTCGATCAGAGTTCGATTATGCCGGGTGGAAAAAATACTATGCCTGGCGTCGAGAGATACAAGCTATCCAAGCTGAGAAACATGGAAGCTCACTTATAAACAAAGATCAAACTACGCCAAACTGCTGGATGGAGTGTACGTTTCCCTCCGAGTGCCACAATACACGCTTGGACCGCTTACGAGCGATGCGTAATGCTGTCGAGCTTTCTAGTAATCAGCCATATTTCAGCTCACAGGAATGCGAGATACAGCGAGAAGCCGCAGAAGTCGAAGCGCAGATTTTAGACATGCTTGAATTTGTTACACCTGTTGAAACTCTTTCTTTACCGTCATGTTCCCAGGAAGGGGATTTGGAGGTCGAACAGTCTTGTTCAGATGGTGAAACTAACAGCGTAGATGTGAGCGTTGCAAAGCTCGAGGCTCCAGGTGTTGAGGATGAAATGGGGCCGAAGGAAGTGGAATTCGTACAAAAAAAGCGAAAGAAAAGCCTCCAAAAGATTCGACAACTGACGGAACTATCATTGGGAACAGTAACTGAGGCTATGGAGCTTGATGCAAATCCTCCAAGTCCCTTGAAGGTGCAATTCGCTCCAGAAGATCTAGAAGATGTCGACATAGGAAAAATGAAGACCAAAAAATTAGATCCCCAAATGGAAGAGCTTCTCAGAACTCGGAGCGACTATCTACAATCTTTAACCACTATAGAAAGGAATGAAGAGCTATTCGGGGATGAGGAAATTACTATATTCTAAGGGGACACGAGATAGCTGATGGGATCTGTATATGAAATTAAGATTGAGCACAATATTGAGAACTTGCACTTCAATCATATTTCACTTATCTTAGCTACTGTGTACACCTACCAACGATGCCGAAGCTATGTTTCTTTGTTTATAATAAGTGATGACTTTCCATTAAACAAAACTCTTCCGCAGTCTCACGTAATTGGGCAATATACCACAACACAACAAACTTTGCTGCATCGGTAAAAGCTACATACAATGTGACTGTAACATAACAGCCAAACAATTCTGCCTTAAAAGTTCACGAAAGTATAGCAGAGAAGTAGGTAGACCAGTACAAGTTCCTGTACGGCATTAGGTCTATACTCACAATGATAGACAAATACTGAGTTCACATCTCCTCCCCTAATTGAGCTCAAGGCAAAATAGGTTCCGTTTGAAAAGACCCTTGAAGGCATATAAAAGCAGTTATTCCCTTCTTAGTAATGAATTTCTAGCAGGTATTCATATCATGAAACTGACACGCCGGCCTTCAAGAGATCGCAATCAGATAATAGTCACAGATTCGCAAGAAGCATAACTTAAAGAACATAGTTCTTTAATAATTATTAGGAAAAATCTAACCGTCCTAGATACTAGTTCATGCAAACATGGTCGTAACTATCAGATTGGAAGGTCACGTGTCTTCCCAAACGGCTGTGGCTGTGTTCTTAGGAGGGGCATTGATTCGCGTAGTTAGCGCGACCCCTGAAACCTCAAAACACAGGTAAGCTTTGCGAAACGCTAAAAGTATCACCAAGGGTTGTTCGAAACAGAACCTAAGCAATAAGCTATCCGTCCCTCTTTCAGGCAGCTTGGGGATATCTGAAACTTTGTTTCGAGTTTCAATAGAGTGGGAGAATTATTATCATCAAAGTATGTTGATTGGTTCTCTTCAGAAAATAGGAGTCCCCACCAGTTCCATCGTCGGGATCTTGACATTGTGTGGAGGTCACTTTGAGCTTACGGTAGATTACTGCAAAGATGATCCACCTCGTAAACTACTATGCTAATAGTAGAAGAGTTCCGGGGGAAGAGAGTAGGAAGGATACGAGAGCTTTATGGAAGGGCAATAATACCTGAGCTCAAGGTCTCTTGTTCTGGATTAAGGCGATTATTTTTTCCAGTAAGCCAGCCGGCAATTGGCAGATCAGATCGGCCGGTGTAACATAGCGGACGTTGGTGCCTCATCTGCTGATCATTGGAAAGCCTTGAGTAGAACACTATCTGTGCGTTATTCTTCAACCTTTGTTGGCGTGTCAGATTTTACCGCCTACTTTGTGGTAAACGCCCATGGCGTGGTCACAATAAGACGTCCTTCCACTTATCCAATCTGCCCAAGGTTCTTGTTTGGACTTCCGGTTTCAGATTTCCAAACTAACTTAGAATTCTCGAAACATCTCCTGACCGGAGAGCAGGTAGTTGGTCTATATAGTTCAGTTTCTATCTTCTTTGTATCATTAATTCACTCAAACCAACTCATCATTCTAAATCAATCACCTCTTTCAAACAAGCTCAATCTCAATCCAGACCTCAATATCCAATATCCAATCACACTTCAAGATGCATTACTCTGCCTTCCTCCTCGCTGCTATCCCCACCGTCTTGGCCCAGTACGGAGATTCATCAAGCGGTAGTTCAAGCTCTGCAGCTGGCGCAAGTCCCTCAAACACAGCTTCTGCACAAAAGGGCGTTCAAACCGTCCTAGTCGGCTCACCTAAAACTCTCTCAATCACACCCAACAACATCAAGGCTGAAAAAGGAACAGTGGTTGAGTTCGTCTTCTACCCAAAAACCCACAGTGTCGCTCAATCATCCTTTGCTGAGCCCTGCGCACCACTCGCAAATGGTACCGGTTTCTTCAGTGGACCCCAAACGACTGCGTCTGGCGAAAATGCACAAGTCTTCGCTATCACAGTCAATGACACGAAACCAATTTGGTTCTACTGTGCCTTCCCTGGACATTGCCAAGGCGGAATGGTGGGAGTAATTAACGCCCCGTAAGTTTCTCTGTATGAACATAACTTTGAAACGAATTCTAACATGCCTCGCAGTGCTGATAAGACCGTTGAGCAATACATTGCCGCCGCAGCCAAGGTTGAGAAAACAGTAGCACCATCCAAAGCTCAAGGCGGGTTCCTCGGAGCTGCCTCAGCCGTCGTTGTACCAAGCTCTACTCCTACAAACGCTGCTGCAACAAGCTCGATACAATGGGGTCTTGGTCTGACTGGTTTGTTGGCAGTTGCGGTTGCCGGGTTGATAATATAAGCTCTTTGTACTTGCTGTCTGCTAGAGGAAGGAAAGGATTGTGTTAATTGGTTCAATTGCAGAGCATTGATTGCTCGCTATGTATGGTCAAACACACTTGTCATTTTTGGCGTTTGGGCGAAAATATCTATACAGATGAACTGTAACATATCAAGAATATGGAGGGCGTTATGATCATGAATCAAAGAATTGAAAAGACACGACCCCCGAATCCATACCTACCTGTAGTGATTCCCAAAAATAATTCGTGACAGTTGAATTCCCGGATATAAGCTTGGAATGGTATAAAATTGCAAATCCTGTATTGCGTTACGAGCTATCCCGGGTTTTGCAGGCATAGAAATAGCTCATCCAATATAAACAGGAATCTGACTATCGTAGAACTGCGAAGGTACACGCTCGCCAGGAACGAAGCAATGAACCGCTCCCCAGCAGCAGGCACGGAACAACATGACGACCCATGTGTCAAATAGCCTCCTTCGAAAATCGTCGTTTTGAGTACCATCTGCGTCAAAAGTGTCCTTCTGGAAATCTTCAAGAATCTTAGGCCATGCGAAAAAGTACGAATTAATGTCCCATTCGTATTCTGGGCTACTAGAAGCATGAACTACGGGGCCTCCCCCTTCGCAAAATATCGCATTTCGAATGTGTGCTCCAAGTAGACGTCGATACACATGTGGATTGTTCTTTGTGACCCACTCGCTGGTGAGGTCATGCTGTTCATGTATAGCATCCGCGAAGCTTCTGTTGAGTCTGTGCGGAAGTGCATTTCCAAACCCCGAGGTCTGCGATACATCTTTTCTCTCCCATTCAATCCATCGATCTCGTAAGGTTTGACATGTGGCCACAATAGATCGGGTCTGGCTGCCAAATACGCTGGGATTTTCTTCGATGTATTTTTCTAAACAAGAACGAAATGCGCGCCGCCCACGATTGCTAGTGGTGAATCCATACATATTCTCACTAGGAGCCGGTACTTGATAGTGAGACCTTCCTCGAAGACGAGCCATCACCATGGTCATAGCTACTAGGTCACCGGTAGGCAGATGATAGTCTGGGTTTGCCTTGTGCAAAGCTCGTAATATAGTAGCTGAGGTGCCAGACTCATCCAATATTCCAAGAGTAGCAACTACCTCTGCCTGCGTTCCCAGAGATATGTCTGGAATAAGAAGCTCATGGCAGCCACGGATGATTCCAAAACCTAAACAATCAGCTGCATTTGTCGGCATATATATGTCCTTTCTCTCTTTCATAAAACCCAGATCTTTCATCACACCAAAGCGATATGAATGCCTCCAAACCTCCTTCCACGAGTAGGTATATCGCATAACTATACCAAGAGAGCGGACCGTGGTTGATGTCATCACCTGGAAGTGACCTTCTGCCTTCAAACTGCCATCGAAAGGTCGAAAGTCCTTCCATCTCATGCCTAGCCGACGAGCAATAATTGCAATATCTGAAACGGAACATATTGCCAATGGTAGCACAATATCAGGAAGCTGAAAGTCCCAAGACCGTTCACGAAATATCAGAGCAGGAAGACTAATCCCATCAGTATCCAAAATTCCTAATCGCTCAGTGCAAATATGAATCTGGTGAAGCAGTGTTATCCAGCACACCGGTTCGTGGCTATGTTTAGAATAGCCAGGTCCAGGAACCATAGTTTTGACTCTTGACTCAGGCCCACCAGCAATAACAACCTGGTTCACTCTATCCGGCATAGTCGAAGTCATGAATATCTCTGGGATCGTATAGAGAGTTTCAAACCTGAACTCCCTCCACCGCCATCTTAGTCGAGTCTTTGTAGACCATTCTCCCATTACTGATCTCTGACATCTTCGATAACCATCAGCTGTCCCGAAATACTGTTGGAGGAGCTGTCCAAATGCCGTGATGAATGCGACAAGAGCTATGGCGAGTGCCGCACCAGCCAATTGCGTTTCGAGAATGCTCATTTTTGGACTTCAATGACACGACTTTCTATCTGATCCCAGCTTACAGGGCTCATTCATTTAATTTACTAAACATGTTAATTCTGGGACTAGCATTCGGCAGGTTTGGGGCGGCGGTTCAACTCTTTTTGTCAGGTTGTCTGAGCTTCATGAACAAGGGAACTAGATTGCGGTACTTTCTGGGTACCTTACAGTTGGCGTGATACGGCACAGGCAGGGAGAACATTTGTTCGCTAAAGGTGTACGGATGTACGTGAACCATGTACTGCACCATGTATTGACCAATTGGGGGAGGGTTTCCCCTCAAGACCAAAGCTGCTTGATACTGTTGAGTAGTGCGGGGAACCTGTGCCACAATGTTGCCTGCAGGATCTTGGGACGATACTAACATGCTTCCAATTGGTGATTTCTTCAAAAAGGAAACCCTGTACTGTTGCTCTATAATCATAATGTAGTTTAGAGCTGTCGATCTTATCTATGACCACCAAGCACATAATGGTTCGAGTTCAAAAAAGCCTATAGTAATACACTAAAATTTACTAGCCTCAACTGCACCAATACATCTTATCTTACAGATAGACATAATTGCACCAATAGAGACCACACGATGGCATCTAATACAAAAGCAGCGGCCGGCTTTTAGCGCATACGTATAGCTTCAGAGACAATTCACATCAAAGCTAGCTTTGCTAATGAACCAACAAACACCAGTATGGCATTTGAAAAATTGCAATAAGTGAATTGACTGACGCCGGTTGACTGACACCGATTTACTGCCATGATTGCTCCATATCCCAATGTGAGAATCCGAAATCGAAATCTTGAAAATCAATAACATCACCGACCTGATCGGGTTAGTTAGAGTTCTTATCAAGGTGAGAACTGGCTCTGGAGCATACCATATTAGGATTACCAAAGATTGGGGGGAACCCTGAGTACTGCGCTTGAATTGCTGTTGGAGTAGGTAGTGATTCTGGTGTCCAGTATGCTTGACCACCTTGATCCAACGGTGCATGCTAGGGGTTAGCATTTTTTTACCAAAGCATGATAGGGTAATTAGGGACATACTAAGGTGTTTGGTACTGAGATTGGAGGCATTGGACTTGGCAAAATGTTCTTACACGCCTGCATGACTCGATCTGCGGCCATGAGCATCAAGCTCCTCATTCCCTCCATTGTCCCATCGGACCTAACTGACTGCAACACGACACTTAATGGCAATATATCTTTTAGATCACTTCCAAACTCGGGGAGTCTATCAATCAGGCTTTGGAGTGTGTTATCTACGATTCTAGTGAGGCTATGGGTGGTCCATGGAACCTCTTCGTGGCCGTGATTATTCGCTAACACGGCTGTGTTGCAACGTCGAATCTCGAAACACAAATTGAGAGCTGCCTGAACGATATCGTTTTTGCAGAGTACATGAAAGAGATTCAGAAGGTTCCGATCTTTGATTGTGTTTAGATCCGCAACGGTGGGATCCAAGGCATCGAGGTGAGATAGAATGGCAATGGAAGATTCGACAGCAGCTTTGCTAGCTGCTGGGTAATTAGCTGCGTATGGTGAAAAAGCAATGGTGCGATAGAGAGCTATGGATGGTCGACGGATTTGGACATCTAGCATTATCCTAGAAAAGAGCTTGCTAGATGATATATCAACATTACCCGTAGGTAATGTAGCTGATCTTATAGAGGAGGGCAGAATAAGATGACGCTCTAATGATTTAGCTCGCATTAGAAGGCCAGCTGCATCATGTTCTAGATCGATAGTACCGCCAAGTATATTCACTGCATCGAGTCGTTCCCTAAGCGAGTATCCGAGAACTATCTGGACTGTGGAAGAAGTCCATTCATCAGAACTTTTGTCTACTGGATAAACCTTCATGTCTTCTTTTAGGTCTGTATCGTCCACATTCCTCAAGTCCTTCATATCGATGTCGGAAGCTCTGACAGCAGTAGGCATACCTGCAGCAAGCGAAAATCGTATGTCAAGTTCCACGATTGTTCTCCATAGTTTGCGCCGTTGCTCTTTTTCAAAAAGGGTTAGGTCGCCACAATCTTCTGGGTCTAGATGCAAACCCATGATCATTGCACTTCGTACCAGCTTGCCAGATTCCTCCCAAAGTTCTGATACTGGTACTAAATTGCATTCATATACCAAGACAAGCATGGTATGGGTACGCAAGCTTTCTAAGGTAAGTTTCTCCTTACTATTAAGACCATAAACCCACCTCTTTATAAAACCTGTCCACATCTGTATTAATTCTTCTGCGGACTTTCCTGTTGTGCCAGCAATGGTCTTTACCATCCGTGTAGATAACGCCATGGTGGCAAGAAGCTGCGGAACAACTGACTCTCTAAGACCAATTGGTAGGGTTGAGATTGGGGGCCTGGACTCCCGAAGCTGTACCACTTCACATGCATCACGGATGAATGATTTAGCATGTAGGACTCTTGTCAAGCTGTCAAAATGCAGGCTATAGATGGTGTTGACCATAGAACATGCATATCCGCATGGCAAGGAACTAATCATTTCCGACATTAAGTCAGCTCGATCAATTGACGAGCAAGCGGGGCGTGTGGTCTGAGTATTATATGTATGCTGCAGAGATTGAATGCGTTTTTGATAACCCAGCATTTCTTGTAACTTAGGACACATGTCAGTGTCTTTGAAGCCAGCTCTGACAAATTCTCTAGCCATTTCGAACTGCTTCTATTAGCCAAAGGTTCTTCATAGTTGAAGAGCAGAAAAACATTTACATGATCTAATAACACCATCCTGTCCCCCACACCTAAGAATCGAGATCTTCCATTTTTGATATAGATTTTCCCTAAACATTTCTTCTCTCCCCTTGCCAAATTACTTGTTACCTTATCCCGCCGTTCCGGCCCAGTGTTACTACTTAACCAAGGGCATTCATCGTCCAGCTCATCTTCCCTACCACAAGATGCTTCACTCTGGACAGTATTACAAGACACACGTCCTGGAGTGAGTAGTTGTGCGGGCTTGTTGTTTGAATCAACAGAGCTCTCAGGTGACGCAAGTCCATGAAGTTTAGCCCGTTTGTTTGGATTTTCGGCAGGTCTATGTTGCAGTGCCTCCTGAGGTTTTGGTGCTACAGGAGGATTTGCAAAAGTACACAAGGCTTCTTTGCCAGATTTTGTACACTGCATACATGGCTGGATTCGGTCACACTTTAGTTTCTTACGGCGGCATTCTAGGCATGATATGGTTGGTCGAGCACGTTTGCTTTTGGGAGCGGGCTTCTCCTTGTGAGGCTCAAGCTCACTGTTAGACTGCGTTTGTGAATGCGGAGAAGAGGCCGGTATGCTGGAAGTTGGAGTAAGGTCCATGTCTCCGTTGCGCTATGCGCTATGTCCGTAGGCGGCCCGGACTCCAGCTTTATACATGCCCAGGAGAATCGGAGCACGAAAGCAAGTGGCGTTAGTTATAGGAGCCAGTCACCGTGAAGAAATAAAAGGGAATGATGAGGTCGGACCTAATATATGCTGGACGTTGTATATACCGGATGTTGTGTCGGAGCGGACATGAGGGGACAAAGTGGGGCAAATAAATATTCTCGCGAACTTGTGATTTCAAAGCAGGATTTGCCTTGTTAGTGAGATAGTGAGATACATATATATCACGTGCCGTGCGTCAAATACATAGTTCGGGCACATTTGTACCGTCTTTTATACATTATGTTTTTTGACGGATCAAGAAAGAGCGGAAATCGATAATCGGAAAATCTGCCTTCATTCCTCTTTCACTAGAAATGTGATATAAGAGGGGAATTCATAGAGGATGGTCTTCAACACACTCATTATCTGATTTAAGGATTTTTGTTTCGTTATCATTAAATACTTATGCTAAATATGATTAATCCAGCACTGAACAGGCAAACCGAACCTGCTCCATTTCGCACTTGACTCCCAAAAACGGAAACTCTTCCACCCAACAATTACTGTTAATTTACATTATCATACAATCCTTTCTTCCCCCTTGTTCCTGCGTTGCAACACCACTTGTCTCAGCTGTGCCGCCTTGACTGGTCCCTTGCCTCCGCCTGTTGGAATCTATTTGCTGAACTAGAGTCGACCTGGTCTGACGGAGGTGTGGACCTGAGTCACCCCCATGAGTGCTCGTTCTCGAGATAACTGGACTGGAACTGGGATGTGCTGGATGATTTGTAGGAGGTTCATATGGTGCAAGTGTCGCTGCAGCCTCATAAGACGGAGGAGGAGTATCAACGCCAGCTTCTGGGTCTATGGGACGAGGAGGGTTACTCCGCCTTGGTGGAACACGAGGTCTCGGTTCCGATCCGCCACGGATCGGCCCACTGCCCCCTCTTCCTCGAACACTTCCTCCACGCTGTCCCCCGCGCTGGCCTCCACGGTGGCCTCCTCGTTGACTGACCGGTATATTGGTGCTATGACCTTGCTGTTCAATGTACTGTTGGCTTAATTCGGCTTCTCTCCGACGACGAGCAATTTCATTCCGATGCCGTTCCTCTTCTTCATCTTGAAGCTGTAGCGCTAGAGCTAAATCGTGATCTTCTTGTTCAGTATTTGGAGAGAGTGGTGTAGGTGAAGGATTATCATGGGAAACAATACGCGTTCCTTCTTGCTGATTTAGACCTGTGTCTAATCTACCAACGCTAGATTGAGCATTTGAACGAGAATGTGTTTGTACACTAGAAGCAGGAGGACCACCCACGAGACGAAAATCTCCTGAGAAGAATTCTGCATTCTCACCGTTGACATCTATTAGAGACTCCCAAACTACTTCTTCGTGTCTAGCATAACCCATATCGGTAACCAATTGTAGTAGATGTTGTGTTTCAGGGTGTCGATACAGTGTAGAGAAGTGATCATTTCGGAAGAGTATCGCTACAGCACCTGGTGCTAATGAAGTCGTAATTGTGTCCAAACCAAACTTTGTCAGTTGCGTAGCAGCGCTACTGAAAAACGCCTTGATTGTATGAATGTCCTCCAATGTAGCTTGTTCTTCAAAGCTGAGGCCTTCGGCATGTAGCTTTTCCTCAAGAACTTCCTCGTGGAAGAAGATATTCTGAGCATCTTCATAACTTTGGGCTGTTCTTTTCAAAGCCAAATAAGCAGGCGAATCCCGGTCAGGTAACCAGCCATGTATCAAAGGAACCGAAAATGTGCTATAGAGCTTCATCTCCCTTGTGTCTTCAAATGTTCCCGGTGTTGCAGCCTCACGTTCGGCAGGGTGGACGTGAGACATTGAGTTCCTGGGGTCAGCTACAGATTTGGTTGTAGCAGCTGGAAAGAACCGCGGATTAACGTTCATTCCAGTATGCAGAGTTATCAAAAACGAATATAGATCCGATACGTCAGGCAATCCTTGGGCGGCATCTCCTCTTCTCCCCGACATAAGTTCATCGAAAACGGCATCAAGTAGTAACCCTAGGCTGACTTGCTCGCGTGATCGAAGCGTTTCTACTAGAGCTGTCTCCAAACCGGCAGGTGTTGAGAGGACCAAAGCATTTACAAGTGCCAGAAGTGGACAAGGTCCGTTTGCATTTTGGACTAGAATAGGTGAGATCCGAGGGTTATGTGCAGCTGTGACATCATGCCAGGATATCTTTTTGATCTCATATGTCTCTTTTTTCTGTCCTTGAATAGCTGCGCTAGTGGTACTAGTCAATGAGGAATTTCCAATATCATCCGTAACGGTAGAAGGCCGTGGTGGCTGCGGAGGCGGTAGCTCAGTAGATATTCTTGGGGGAAGTGGTGGAGCACTTTCTTCTTCGGAATTTCTTCCAAGAATGGTTCCATCGGCTTTCACCACTCCACTCTCTTGCTGATCTGTCTCGGACAACGGTGCTCGATCTATGAGATCCCAGCCCTCGCCCTGTCGAGTGGGCTCTTCATACGCCAAATTAGGAACAGGACTAGTTTTAGGAGGCTGGCCTTGTCCTTGACTATCGTCCCATGCGTGTTGGTCTTCTACTATTTGTCCATGCTCACGAGTATCAATGGGAGTAGCGGGCATTTCCTGTATTGTAGGTGATGGTATCGAGTCCTCATCCCAACCCGGTGATTCCGGCTCCTCAGCATCTACCAAAACCGGCTGCTCAGTAATAACTGGCTCAGCATTATGGATACTAGTATCTGACCAAGCGTTGTTCCCTGAGTCCTGTCTACTCATTGATGGGACAGATGGCAAGTCACTGGTGGCCTTCTCATCGAGTGCTGGTTGCCATGGATTTGTGCTAGATCCAGACACCGCAAGATTTGAAAACTGCTGATCTAGAGGAGGAGTAGCTGTGAAAGATTAGAAAATAATGCTGTCAAAGTTTCATAGAACATACCTTGAGTGATTGTGACGGGTGGAGGGGGAGGTTGTCGTAATGGTTGCTCAAGATGATCCCCAGAGTTATTCCAAGCAGCAGCACTACTCTCTTTGACTTCAGATGCCTTTTCATTGCTGGTCTTCGGCAAAAACGGATTTGTGTTCAAGGCAGTACTCTGCATAACGTCGTGTGTTGGTCTTTGCTTAACACCACCAGGAGGTCCTACCCTCAATGCCTCTGGCACATCTGCCATTGCGTTTCCATGACCTCGAACTCCTTCATTAGTCCAAGCATTTGTATCTTCTGCACCAGAGACTTGGGGCTGTGGGATGGTGCTCTCTAATATCTGCTCTGGGAAGTTCGAGGCGCTGCTGGTAGTAACTGGAGAGACAGGATACGGGGCAGAGCCAACATCTCCACTTTGAGGGACTGGTTTTCTGGAGACCATTGTCCGTCTAGTCGTGCTTTATCCTCGTAATCTTCTGGAGCTTGATTATCTGTCTTTGTGTTTGCTTTGGCACGATCACTCCTATCAAGCCAGCGGCAAGAAATACAATGGCTACGAGGTCATTCCTATTTCTTGGACAACAGTGGGTGCAATGGTATGGCACTGAAGGCAGTTTGCTAATGCAGAGCTAAAGACGAATCAAGAGGAAGGGGATATGCTGTGAGAAGCGTAAGAAGTGCGCGAAGTGTTGAATGTGGTACTAGATGGTCAGTTTACAACTGAGGTCAACGTCAATCCAGTTCCCGGTATCGATAACTCCAGCCACACGTTACGTACGTGCCTGCATGCACAAGGTACAGAATGGATAAAGAGGCAAACTGCGTCCAACAGGAATAGCATCATAGGTTTCACTCCCATTCGGCACCTCGTATAGAATAGATTCCTCGGTTCCGCTGCTTCTTCTGACTCCCTTATTTGTATGTGCTGATTGCGCGGCTTTGTCAGTTCAATTGCTGGAGCCTTAACCTTACGTCGTTAGTGCCAAGATAACTTATCGTACATAAGTTACGGTGGCCGGTTGCACAGTTGGCAGAAGGCTGATGGATCTCTTTTTTTTCTGGTTTGAGCAATATTTTCAGCCTCGCCTGCTGGATCAAATATTCCAATCGTACACATAGTGCTACTGTCCTGCTTCCTGCAGTTTCGAAATGTATTCTCTGGTAACTCCTAATTCTTGGGTGGTTCTCCGGCTCCCTTCAGACCAATCTAGGGTTCTTCAAATCACCCCTAATAAGTGAGTTGGTGCACTTGCATCGTGAGCAGCTTCACAATCCTACCTCTCTGCCTTCTAAGCAAAAAGGCTAACAAGAAATAGCACAATATCTTTAGGCAAATTTGGGACGTTTGCTTCAAACTTGCTACTATTCCGCCCATATAATTTGACTTACGAACTTCTGGATCGAGCACCTGGAGAAAAAGATGCAGATCTACGCGTGGTTCCTGCATCAGAAATACATGCCGATGTACTAGCAGAAGAAGCTGCTGCATCTTCCTCCGCCAACGGGTCATCCGAGATCATAGCAGGGGATGGGGTGGAATTTCAGCTCATCGGCGAAAACGGCGAGGTCATAATGAGATCAAATCGTGAGACTATCGATGATTCTGCCCGTCAGACTCTTACCATGGAGGAAATTGAAATCTTAAAACGAGAGGGTACAAGTGCAGGAAAAGATCTCATTGCTAAATTGATGCTATCACACACAGGATTGGATGAAAAAACATCATTTTCTTTGGCCAAATATAAGTTGTTGAAGACGAAAAAATATTTGAAAAGATTTACGATACTACCCTTGGATGTGGCAATGCTAACTCAATGGATGATGGAGCAAAAAGACGCATCTAAAATTCTAGAGATTCGAGAAGAGATGTTGAGTCTGATTGGGAGTTGGTCAAACGTCCATTTTTCCGAGGACCCAGTACCAGGAGCGAGTGGTGGAAGATGGTTGGTGGTTGACGAAACTGGTGGACTGCTCGTAGCAGCTATGGCTGAAAGAATGGGTATACTACATTCAGAACATACATTGCCTCCGCCCAAAAGTTCCTCGGAAGAGACAATGATAGAGCTCGATGAAAGCCATCACTTCGTCGAGTTACCACTCGCAAAATCCAATACCCTCACTCTCATTCATACTAATGCCCAACCAAATCTATCATTACTATCATACTTCAACTACCACCCCAACTCACCATCAGACCTATCCTCACGCGAGCACCCCTTAGCACAGCATCTGCACCCACTCTCCTGGCTCCAACTTGTCTCGCCCTCTCAAGATACTACCTACGCCAATCCACCCACTGAACTTACCTCCGAAGAGTTGCTTACAATGAAATCTGGGAAGCGTGGTACCTACTATAGGAAACTTAGAAGATACAATAAAGCCAGAAAAATCATTGACACTACGCATGCAGGTGGCTTTGATGGGCTCGCCGTTGCTGCTTCTATGGACCCAACCTCAATCCTCAAACATATCATACCATTGCTCCGTGGTGGTGCTAATATTGCCATTTACTCGCCAACTATCGAGCCACTTGTTGCACTTTCTGATCTCTACTCCACCAGCCGTCGGACCGCATTCATACAAAAGCCACCCGAGGAACTCAACGGACTGTCATCGGAAGAAATCGCGAAGTGGCAGGGAAACGAAGACTTTCCATTAAACCCTACGCTATTATTGAATGTATCAGTGCAAAGCGCAAGGGCGAATGAGTGGCAGGTGTTACCTGGTCGAACCCATCCTCTTATGACGAGTCGTGGAGGAGCAGAGGGGTATTTACTGACGGCGACTAGGGTCATACCCGCAGAAGGTAAGGTTGAGGCCAGAGGTAAGTGGTTGAAAAAAAAAGGTGATGAGCCTAGTAGAGCTGGTGCGAATTGGGGATTGAAAAAATCAGAGGCAGAAGCAATGCCAGAGAAACTCAAAACGGAGGATGTGGAAATGACGGAGGCCGAATTATAGAACTTTTCTGCGGTTTGTACATTGGGATTTATGAAGTAGTGAAAGATTACATGCTGTCCATATAGAAGACTACTACTAATGCATAACTTACAAACTAAGATTTTGAAATGAACTTAATTATTACTGGTTTCTCGACACTCATGTGAAAAAGCCCAAAGATAGGATACCACACCTCCAAATTATTTCTGATGTGTATATTACTGAGGCTTTGACAGTCACAAACCGATTAGAACATAAACAAGGAGAACATTTTGGGATTTTCATGAATAATGGGGCCTGTTAGCTCACTAATGGCTACCATGAGGTTGACTTTTCCCAATTCTAGTATACCTTTTAACCATGAAGCACGCATTCTCTTAAGATCTCCACGTCCCTAATTTGCATTCCCTGGTCACATTCTATAGACTCTTCCCCATAAACTTCCGCTTTGTAAAACTTAACCACCACTTGCTTGGCTTATCGCTTCCATCTTCATATATTCTTGCAAGCAGTCGAAATGCAAGTTCTTGACGGACCTGCATCAGGTATTGCCGGAGTGTTTCGGCTTCTTGACGGGATTGGGGAGGGTTGAACATCTGGACATAGTTAGACAATTGTGATTGGGTTCAGACCTCGGCATGAGGTTGCGTGGGCTGTGTACCTGGTTAAGAGGAAATCCTGGATCGCCTGGAATAGAGAAATTGGTATCTAGAGATATATTTTGTACTTCTTTCTGTGCTTCTCTGTTTGCATATGATTAGTACAGTCCTTATAATAACCCAATTCAGTGAATTGATAAGAGGCATCAAAGAATTGAAAGTTAGGAAATGGTAAGACTGCAGTACCACCTGTACTTGCTGGCTTTCAAACACCCATCTCCTCTTCCAGTGTCCCTCCTTTGCTAAAAACATACCTTGCGCTCATATTCGGTCTAATCTTCCCCAAACACTCGCTAACCCAAAGGATGCCATAAATAAGCAGCCTGTCCGCCGGTCCTTGAATCTCAAAGTTCCGGAAAAAGGTATTCGCCCTGAATAGACTCAATACCTCATCGAGAGAGTCGTATGATTCGGATTCGGGTTCTGGCGATAGATAGGCAGGTTCAGAGGAGGGGGGTAATGTGGTAGCTGGCCCGCGAACTCTGGTTCGGAGGGGCAGCAGTGGGAAGTTGCCGATTAGGTGCAACGAGTCCTCCGCATTGAATATACTGTTATATGCCTAGGAGCTTGATTAGTACTTTACTCAATAGCAGGAATAGAGACTTACGGGCATTTTGTGGTTGTCTGGGGGTGTTGGAGTGAGTTGATGGATGTGGTGGGGTCGTCATCCTAAGAGGGCTTGTTGGTGCCCATTTTATGAGGCAAACATCCCGCTCATTAGCTGTCACTCTTTTCTTCGTAGTCACCCATTTTGATCTTCTAAACATGCAAATTATACAAATTGACCCAAAAAGCTTCATTTTAGTATTTGGTCTGTATAGTAATGTATCTGCAGTTAGAAAAGCACGAATAAAAAAGGATCGAAGACCGGAGGCTGATCGTTTCATCAGATGCTAAGAAAACCTGAAATATTTTACCTAGATTCCAAAAACAGCCATATATTTTCTTCTCTCTCTTGGACTACGAGCAAGCTATCTAGCCGGAGTTTATGTTCTAGATCTTTGGATTACTCAAGTTTTGCGCATGCTTCCTGCTAACAAAATACATTTTAATCTATGAACCTAGCGTACCTTAATGCAATCGGGTTCTTTGGCCACTGAAGTCAAATCGCTAAAAAAGTCCTTTGCAATTCAACAGAATCTCATAATTCACAGACGCTTACCTATCAATAGCAAGTTCAGGTGTTCTGACACCTAGCATATGCTCACTGCCAGTAATCCACAAAGCTGTTGGATTCATCTACTCGAAGAACTCTCATGACTTTGGAAACCACACGAGGTTCAACTCTAAGGGTAAAGTCCTTCGATCCAAGCACTATGGATAGTCAGTACAGTCCTTCAAAAACAGTTTTAATGCAATTCATCAATAGGCACATCTCTAAAAACCTCTGTATGACAAGACATTGAGCTCCATCAAGCGTGTGAAGTACACAAAGTCAAAGTTGAGAAGCAATAAGAGTTAAATTTAACACTAGGTATTTCTAATCGACCAGCAGCAAATCATCTTTGATCCTTACGGAGGAAGCCCCTACCTGAGTCTTGAGCGCAAGTAAGTAGCAACAGCAGTTACACAACTGACTCCATTAATTCAACTTAAAAAGGAAATCTTCTTAACAACCTACAACTACTCCCATATTTAACCCTTTTTGTACGGCTAATGTATGGTTACCTAGATAAGTACCTTCTTATCACGAGGTAGATAGAGCGTGCAAGAAGTTTGCCATGGAAGAACCTAATTAGAGCCTTAAATCAGTTTAATAAGCCAGTTAGTACCTTTCTGGTTGTCTGTACAGAACTCATAGTATTAGTCTTTTCTTAGAGCTCGTGCACAACATATCCTAGTTTGTCAAAACAAGAGATCCAACCAAACTGCTTGTTAACATTAGTATACACTGCGTGAAGCACATAGAGTAAGCTAGGCTTGAGAATCATCCTCACAGATTGTTTGGAGCACACCCAAAGCCCACCTCGTGGCTTCTAAAATATTGCTGGGCGCATATGAGTACTCGACCATTTAATTTATAACACTTCTGAACTCCAGCAAATCCTGAAGTAGTAGTTACATGTTTATACCTTTGCTGCCATATCCTCAATTATTCAGAAATTGAACTATTAATATTTACCAGGATGTAGTTCGTCCCACAAATTGTCGGATACTCCAAAAAGATAATCTTGAACAGTTTCTAGCAGTGCCATAATTTTACATTTCGTTTTATAAAATGAGTAGTCACCTTCAATGATATCTTAGCTAAATGTTAAGACTCATTAAATGTTTCAATTCTACTAGATGAAACGTTTTTTTCCGCCCAAGATCTAGCAGAGACGATACCCTATGGAAGAAGAAATCAGTTCTGAAGGATACACGGAAGCGATACTATTTAGTGTATACAGGGAAAACATTTCCATCCATTGTTTGAGTAGTTAGATTGCAAGTAGTTTGAAAAGGGGTTCAGGGGTAATTCAATCACGTGTATCATTAAGCGAATTCTCAACTACCCAACCGCTTTTGCCCATGACACCCATGCACGCGGCTAGAGTCCTAGAAGTTTTATAAAGATATCTCGATCATTAATCAGGGTGGTCAAATAATTATGTTGTATTATTCTAGGACGTGGTGACGCCTCAGTAAACCAGCACTGAATGGGGGTAAGACTTGGCAGGAAATTTGATTGTTTTCCATAAACTCCCTAAACAGGAACACGGTCTTGAACAAGATGAGAGCGTTCTGCTACTCTAGAAGAAGCATTCAAGATGCTTTGTACTGTATTAAATTGCACAGTCACCTTATATCGATGTCGTTCCGAAAACTGTAGTGAAGACGTCACACCCATTCACGGGCTCGCTAGAGTTCTACAGAGAATTACAAAAATACAAGAATGATATTCTAGAGGTGTGGATGTTCCGTACGAGTCGAAAACAAAACAGTACCTACCATAACACAATGCCGCAATTATACCAAGCTAGCTGAACCACCCTTCAATGGTGGCAGAGACTTTTGATCCAATTGTTCTTTGGAGGGTACAGAGGAAAAGAAGTCCCGTCTCCAATCACCGGGAAAGTCCGTCGAGTATTCGTCCACATATTCGCATCAAGCGTTCCATATGGGGTCATCTTTTGATTCGAAGAAGCAGGGCGCTCGCATTAGATATCTCAAGCTTGCGATATCAATCTGGCTGTGTACCCACGTGGCAGAAATGGCCTTTAGCTTTGTTGCACATTTTCTTACCATGTAATTAACGGCAAGAAGACTGTCTCAAAGTAAGCTTTCGAAACTGATGTAGTCGAGATCTAAAAACATAATTAATATTCCCATTTAGCACAACTCTTTTGTAAATTAGTTATTGAAATCACCATACCCCTGAAAAATTGTCCATGGACTAACGAGATCAGATCCACCTGATCGACGGCATAGTAACCCACTCGATGGAACAAACCGCAAAGTGTAGTAATTGCACGACAATGATTTTCCGTTAGTCATATCTTGCCTTACTCAGCAACTTGGCATCTAGATTAGTCGTGTTTCTTCGTAATTGACTCCATATATCCATCTGAAAAAGATATCCGTCTCAACTCGTTCTAGCATTTGAGTAGTCTTTGCAAGCAACCAGCAAGTTGAAGACACTTGTTACACATATTTTGTTGGAAGATCTTCTTTACTAGCCTGAGCTAAATAAGTAGTACTGTTTCTGGAGATGGAGCCAAGCCTTTTTCTCTCTAGTTGTGCCGACTCCAACATTGGGTACTGTGCGTCAAGTATCTATTATTGTAGCCGTCCATAGTTGCCCTCGGTTGTACAAGGATTTCTTCAGCCTACAGTCACGATCAGTCATCGTGGCATTGTGCCATCGTACCATGCCTCTGCAAGGATTTACCCCGAGTCTGAAATTACAACTTTCTAGCTCCCAAGAGTAGGGTGCTTCACCTTTTCTAACTCCATAATTAAATTGTTCCCAATTTTCAAATTTAGCCCTTATGGTTCTCGTTCTCCGACCAGAAAACCAAGATGGAAGGGGATCTCTTCACTCATGTGTAGTCTAGAACTGCTATAGGTTCATGTTATTCAAGTTCCGAATTCTAACTTGAGATATATCTTGGTAGGAGGAATTCAATCAGCATAGAATGGGTTATTATGCTAAATCTTTTGCTGTTTGGAATTATCTGTTGAAGTTCGAGATAGGGATATTCAGTCTCTCTAGCGACATTTGGAGCACTACAGTGGAAACCACGCAAGCGCCCAGACTTGACAGAGACTATTTATGATAATCGCGAAATGTTATCCCGATTCAAGATCCTGTAAGATCTCGGGTAGATATTTAGATGTAAGATCTTGGGTAGATCTTTAGATGAACGGGAGGCGTTCCGTGTCCATGATGCTGGGACATCCATATGCATAGAGTAGTGGCGCAAGCTAATGGCCGGAGCCTTATATGTAGTACACTTGGTAACTCCACTACAGTAGTATCTTTAACTGAAACATTCTCTACCAATCAAGCCCTGGATGGCTATGGCTAGCCAGAGCAGGCATGCCCATAAGGTAAATTACATTATATCACTTGTCGAAAGATGAAGCCACTTCGGTTATCTACACAGCAATTTCAGATGTAAGGTTTAGAAAGCTCCCAAACTCAAAGCTGTCAAGATGGCGACTCTTACACTCGAAGAATACGCCACATGGCCTGCACCAAATTATACTGATCCGGAGACACGGGTGTCATTACTGCTCGGTGTCGAGATATCATTTATAGTATGCAATTCTAAAAGCTTTAGCTTTTCTTATCAATAGATCTATTTTACTGATTCCCAAGAACAGACCGTTGCAGTGATCACGGTAGCTGCCCGCCTCATCTCTCCCAGTTTCACAAACAAGAGGCCGCTTGGTTGGGATGATTGGTTTATGGGCTTTGCTTTGGTACAACAGAAACTCTCAGGCTGTGACGCCAGTTTATTAACAGTTATTTAGATCCTTTCACTGGTAATTTCAATTCTAGTGTGTGCCGCAACTAATATAGGTGTTGGTTACCATGTTTGGGACTTTAGGATTGAGTGGGCAAAACCTGCAGGAATTGTATAGGCATGCCTCATTTGGAAAAACATCTTGCTAATCAACCTAGGTGGCACTTACACAGCAAACTCTTTTTGGTCCCACTGTCTCATTCACAAAGATATCAATTTTGTTATTTTACCGCCGTATCTTCCCAGAAACCTACATGGTAATTCTCATTTGGGTAGGGATTGTTGTGCAAGGTCTCTTCGCAGTCACAAATGCATTTGGAGCTCTTTTCCAATGTATACCAATTGCTTCATTTTGGGATCCTACCATCCCAGGTTATAAATGCATTAAACAATATGAGTTTTTAGCTGCTATGGCAGTCATCAACACACTTAGCGACCTCTACGTATTCGTTCTTCCGATGTTCTCATTCTCAAAACTTCAAATGCCGCGCAAACAGAGGCTCGGTCTCATGTTTGTCTTCGGCCTCGGATTGGTTGTCTGCGTTGCTGGTATTGTCCGGATCTGGTATATCACTGTATACTTCAAGTCCTACGACGTCTCCTGTATGTCATAATCTACAAACCGCTATCTGAAACAACCACTAATTGTCACAGATGACGGGGCGCTCCTCTCAATTCTTGGTGTAATCGAAACAAATGTCGGTATTATAGGCGGTTCATTGCCGTCTATACGACCGCTTATATCGAAAATTTTCCCGAAATTACTCAACAGCACAGGCAAACGCAGTGGATATGCAAATGATGGCAATAGCTTTCCATTCCAGAACCTCTATGCAAAAGATACCTATGGGACACAAGTGACAAGTCAAGCCCGGGGTGTTGACTTCTTAGATAACGAGAGCGAGGAGCATATTGTGTCAAGTAATAAAGGCGCCTTAGCCATAAATCATACGGTGGATTTTAACGTTGAGTCTGCACCAAGGAACTAAAGTCATTATTTTCAGCCTTGACTGCGGTGTCACGCCTCAATCCTTTTTCTACCTCGCATGTTTAGATATGCCTACTTAGATTATTTGTTGTGATAAATTAGTTAAGCTAGGAACCATGTGTAGATAGCAGATAAGCCATGAAAAAGGAATCAAAGCATCTTTGCAGATAGAACTCAGGAGAGCAATACTCCTAAAAATCCAGTCGAACTACTACGTTAAGCTGTCTTTCGACTTGCTCTTGGATTTTGTGAAAATGGCATGGGAGATGAATCAAAGCCTTTGAGCTTACTTTAGATCTTTAGATCACCTATTCGTCTAAAGGTATCTTATCTGCGGAAATTTGACTTTAAACTCTACGTTGTATCAGACAACTCGGTGAAAGAGGATTAGCTTGTTATGGTTATCAGAGATAGGCCATCTCTATTCTATGACTTCTCCATCACCTTTTTGTATCGCCGAATTTAAGGTAGAGGTAGATCATAATATTGAATTCAATATTGAGCAGACTTAAAATTGACATTGAACAGTATATCCACTCGTAAGTCATAAGATATTTTTAATTGAAGTATACCCCGTCCTCGCCTAATTTCCAAGCTTCACCTTATCCCCTTCTCGCTTGTCATCAATCTTGTCATTCTCCCCGTTAGCATCCTCCACTCTGTCATTGGTCTCAGACTTAACAGGTTCTCCCGTGGTCGGCATTCGCACTCCTAGTACCGTATCCCCAAATTTAAGTCCATAACCCCCAGCATCAGACCAGCTCGCTCCTACAAATGTATTCCCAAGCTTGAATCCCACCCCTTTTGCATCCCCCGGTTCTGCAGCTAATTCCACTTTCACGCCTCGCGGTGCAAAAAACTCATCATTCCACTCCGCAAGCACGAAGTTGAGTTGGCGCTCTGCGGCTTTCGAAGGCTTATCTTCTGGGAGTGCAAGATTTTGTAGGAAGGTTTGCCAGTCTTGCAAAGTGACATCGTGTTGTGCGAAGGCTGCAGGGTAAGAGAGCGACGCCCGGGAGAGTTTGTGTACGTTCTTGTTGCTTGATGGTGGGTTGCTAGGTGCTGGACGGCTTGCAATATACGACATGCTAGAAGATATAGCTGATGAGGAAGCTGGAGTCGCTGTATACGTTGGTGGCGGAAGGTCATCCATTCTGTCAATCTAACGATCAAAACCAGAGGAAATGTTCTACAGTTTAAACGCAGGTGATTGAGTTCAGGCAGCTTTACCAAAAGCTATGCATCAAACTCATAGAGCTGAATTATGAGCGGTTTCCATCCTCTTTATGTCTCTGTGGACTTGTGGCACTTTCTAGTCCATGTATTCGGCATAACAGACTTCGCAAGAATCTATATCAAAAGTTCAAAGGTGTGATAGTAAACTCTCCAATAATAGCGTTTTAATACGCCGCAGGCTTGAAATGGAAGGTGCCATAGAGAATGAGGCGTCTTACTGAAAAATCATTGGTGAGTTTCATAACTACTAAGCTCCCTTCTTCACAAGTATCGTACTGCATTTCAGGCTCCAAATTAAATGATCGCACAACATACGTAGGCGATTGCACTGGAAATAGCACGATTGGTCATAATCGTTAGCTACTGGGAACCAACTTAATTTAACTACCGGTATAAATACATCTTTGTGACCCTGATAAAGTTGCCGGAAATCAGAATGTGCGCAAAGCAACTCATGATCACACGCTACTATTACCTGCATTATCGACACCTTATCGAGACTAGTTGCTTGCACTACAGTTGTTTTATCAACAAGAACAGAATAGCTTTCCCGAGTGGGCTTGTTTCAACATATTACTTGCTGTTATTCGAGTAACTTCGTGGCTCCTGGTACCGAACAAAAAAATACATCCGTTGCAACTTTAGTTTTTACATGCGTTGTGTCTTTTGAACAAAACTCATACTATCAACAACTTGGCTTTTAAAATTAAATGCATCTTTAGAACTCGGACTAGGTGAAATTGACGGACATATGCCGCAAGTTATCATTTAACCAATCTTAAGCTTATCAATAAAATCTCAACCACTGAGCGGCAAGATCTATCGTCACATCTATGAGTTGTGCTTTGGCAGATAGGTAGAGCCTCGCGACCTAAAGAAGGTTTCTGAACGATGGCAAGTTGCTCTTTAGATAGTGCATAGAGACGTCAGATTATCATACCTCAAAAGTTCTGGACGCAATTGTTTCTAGAAAGCTTGTGAACCATTTGAAACTGTTGTGAAGTATCTAGTATAGACATTGGTAGACCTCAATTAGCTCTGGTCGCTGTAGACTGGCTATGTTCTCGCCATCGTGGTGATGTTCTCGTCCTTAAACAGGCTGCTGAATACATAGTTGACGGTCCACTATAGTGATGGAGGCTATTCAGTGATACCATTTCGGTTTGCCGCAACGGAGAGTGATAGCAAGGAACTCGGACAACATGGAGTTCAACGCTCATAATCTCTACTGCAAACCTCAAAATCAATTCAGTTTTGTTCACAATATTTGAAAATTTCCATCATAAGACTTATTGTGAAGATGTGGTGTTGACGATATGGCCGGGTGGTGTGGGGTTAATCTTGGCGCGCTAGCTAATCTTATCGCAGAAAAAAAGTCCTTCGCCAAAGCAAAAGTTCCAGAGCAGCTTGGAGTTAGATCATCAACTCTTCCAAATCAAAAACTATAACAATCACTCAACAAGATGGGTGTCGGAAGACGTATGAAGAAGCAAGGGGCACCTGAGCCCCTTGACGAAGCTCACTTCACAACATTGAAGCGCAAAGCTGGTATGTCTGTCATGGATGCGAGACGAGAGTCTGAGAAGAACGCGCCCAATCCCAAACGGCGGCGTTCCAATGGGGAAAAGAAAAAGCAGGAAGGGAAGTCTGAGGAGGCTAGCAAAGGGAAACCAAAGTCTACAAAATCCATCCCAGCGACTTCACAGAAATCAGCCTCGAAGAAATCGAAGAAACCAGAAGCCGTCCCGTTACCACAATCTGATGACGACGAAGATTCTGACGCTTTAATGAATGATGAGTTTGATGTTTCTGGCTCTGATGCAGAGATTGGAGGAATGGGGGATGCTCTGGATTCAGGATCGGATGTCTATGATTCTGGTGACGATCACGCCCATAGAGCTATGTTCTCCGAGGATGAAGATGAGTCGGATGCGGAAGAGAAGCTCACAGCAGCAAATATTGTGGGTCTGACGAGGAAACTTGACAAAGAGCAGGCAGACCAGGAGGCAGAGGCAGCAGCCGAATTACAAGAGGCGGCTTTACAGACCAATATCGAGGGTGATCGGCTAAAGTTAGATGATTCGGACGACGAGACTGAAGGTGTGAAGGCCAATGCTTTATTAGCACCAGACTTGCAAATGCTCAGACAGAGGATCAACGATACCATAAGAGTTCTGAAGGACAAGACGAATTTTGCAAAATACGCCGAAGAAGGACGATCAAGGGCAGAATACGAGGCCCAGGTGATCAAGGACATATGTTTATACTATGGATATAGCCCGTATCTCTGTCAGCTACTCTTTAATCTCTTCCCACCAAGCGAAGCTTTCGCCTTCTTCGAAGCAAACGAAACCCCACGACCCGTAGTTATACGGACAAACACCATCCGGACACATCGCCGAGATCTTGCACAAGCACTCATCAATCGTGGAGTTACATTAGAGCCAGTCGGAAAATGGTCAAAAGTTGGACTCCAAATATTCGAGAGCGCTGTGCCTCTGGGAGCTACTCCAGAATATTTGGCAGGTCACTACATTTTGCAGGCTGCTTCCTCTTTCCTTCCCGTTATGGCCCTTGCGCCACAAGAACATGAGCGCGTACTCGATATGGCTGCTGCTCCTGGAGGAAAGACAACGCATATGGCCGCATTGATGAAAAATACTGGATGTATATTCGCGAACGATAGCAATAAGGCTCGTGCAAAAGGTTTAATCGGTAACATCCACCGCCTTGGCGTTAAGAACACAATCATCTGCAACTATGATGCTAGAGAATTCCCTAAGGTTATCGGAGGGTTTGATAGAGTTTTGCTTGATGCTCCTTGCTCTGGTACAGGAGTTATAGCGAAAGATCCGAGTGTCAAAACGAACAAGAGTGAGAAGGACTTTATCATGCTGCCTCATCTTCAGAAGCAATTGCTCCTTGCTGCAATTGACTCCGTAGATCACACCAGCAAAACGGGAGGTTATATTGTCTACTCAACATGCTCTGTTACCGTTGAGGAAAACGAGCAAGTCGTTCAATATGCTTTGTCTAAGCGACCCAATGTCAAGCTGGTTGAGACTGGTCTTGTCTTTGGAGTTGAGGGCAAAACCGCTTATCGCGGAAAGATTTTCGATAAATCTATGAGCATGACCCGTCGTTACTACCCCCACACATACAATGTAGACGGATTCTTCGTTTCAAAGCTCAAGAAGACTGGACCTTCGCCGACAGGCAGCACTGCAGGTGTTACAACTGCACCAAAGAGAGCAGATGTTGATGAGATGGATGTCGACAAGCGACCTGTTCCAGAGACCGAGGATGAACCTGAGGATGCATTTGCCGAATTCGATGAAACTGAAGATGTGGATTACATTGAGCGTGCTAAGAAGGCTGTTATGAGGAAGAAGGGTGTTGACCCAAAGACCATCAAGGGCGATCAAAGTAAAAGGAACGGGGCCAATGGTTCAGGTACTAAGGGAGCTAAGAAGTCAAATAAATCTAAGTAGAGAAATATGATAATAGAATTGCCGGCATTGTTTTACAACACACTATGGCGGGCGAAGAAAGAACAAATTAATACGAACAATGTGGAACCTTAAAGATCTAGCGGCTCAATTTTCGAGTTAATACCGTGCTTATTCTATTGATAGTATGACACCCTAACCGTTGTTATGATCCTCAAACTCTGAGACACTTCGAGAGTGCATTCTTATACTGTGAAGGGATACCAGGTTTGCAATGATCCTGGGTCAATATCTAGACACAGAACTCTTCACATCTCTAAGATGTTGTTGATCTGTAGTAGACTACTACTTCTTGCTTCTTTTTTCTTTAAAAAAAAACCAGGTAGTTGGCGGACTTCAAAGACATAAGACTGTTTCGCAACCTGAGATGTGAAAGTACCTTCCTCCATTCTTTTCAATTTCGCACCAATGTTTGGAGTATTGAGCTTATCTCGAGCGATTGGGATATGATCAATGGAATAAGACAAGACGAGAATGCTGGCCTGGCTGGGTGTTCTAGGCTTGCATTATATCGCCAGAGTTATCTACTTACAGATTCTTGATTGTAATAATGTCCGAGCTGGGTGGTCTATTTATGATTGAAGAAATAGTGCTTGAGTTACCAATGCAATATATAGTACTTAATTGAATAAGGAGGACATTAAGTTAAAATTTATTTCATAAGATATAAGGTTCATAATTGGCGTTCTTCATTTTTCTCGTGTATCTAATCATTATAGACTTCATCATGCTCATAACTCGTCATCGGACTCTGTTTCTGAGCCATCATGGAGAGCCTTAACAGAGGACTTTTCAACAGGTTTCGCTGTGACTTTCTTTTTAGCAAAGGGAAGCTCCCGTTTTGGAGGCAATGCTTCTGGGGCTTGCGGCGCTGACCCGCTCTTCTTAGAGGTAGTTGGCTTGCTCGCCATCTTCTTATTTTTATCTGGCCGAATACTTTCATCTTCGGACGCTTCGTCTGCTGTAGACTTGTCTGGCGTTTGAGAAACGTCATCATTTTCCGAATCAGTCTCTCCAGGTGGCGCATCCACGTCCATTCTCTCAACTACATCTTCGGATTCGCTTTCATCCTTAACTGCAGCCTTTCTTTTCCCTGCCCTCGACGGACCTGGAGAGCGGGAAGCTACTCGGTCTTGCTCTATAGCTGCCAGCTTTTGGGGGTCGACATTCGCACTCGCCAAAAGCCTTTGCTGGTCCCGGATCTTTAGCTTCTTCTCGTTCAGTAAAAGGGAGAATTTCTCTATGAGTTCGTCCTCGTGTGCATTTTTGACTTTAACTAACTCCTCAAGAGCATTTCTGAGGTTTTCCGTCTCATCCTCTTTCCTCTTCAATTGCGTTCTGAGTACCTGTGCTTCCTGAAGGGCACTGTCTTTCGACTTGACAGCGATCCCACACCAGTCAAATAGCGGAAGCTCCTCTTCAGATGACTCGGGCAATTCTAACTCGCCATATTTTTGCTACGTAGATTTAGCATTTATGTAAAACCCCGGTGAACTTTGCCGGCACATGACATACAGTTATTCCTTCAATCTTCCGCTGAAAAGTAATGTTCAGGAAAAACTTCTTCTTTTTCTCGACCTTTCGCTCGATGACTTTAGCAACAGCCTCAACTCCATCTACTTCTTCCTTCCTTTCTCCTCCGAGTAGGACAGCGGAGAGTATGCTTTCGAATTCATCCTGAGAACCTGCAAACTTTTCCGCTCGTAAGCTTAAGATATCCTTGTGCTTAACTACGTTAAATTAGACATGAGAACGCATGAATTTCAACGTCATGGACCCTGGCCCGGCCGATCATTTCAACTTACCTGAGACTGAGAAAACGTTTTCTCCTTCGGTACCAATCAGCTTCAAATCCAGTGGTCGTTTCTCGGAGGACACCTTCAAGAGGACAAATCCATCTTCCTCGTCGAGGCGGGGAAGCCTTAACAGAGTGGTCGCTGACATGGTCTGCGGAACGGGAGGAGGGATAGTCTTTAAGATTGCAGGACTTCAGGATGGAGACGTGATTATCCACATTGTCGATCCGGGGAAGTTAGACTTTTGCAATGTTTTGTATGATGCTCATGTGCAGGTGGCAGACACAGCGATAATAGGCAGAAGTACGTATCGCACATAGAGTTTAAGGTCAACGCGACTGGGACGTGTTTTAGTGGGTCGCATGAGGCTCTGTGCCCTGCAAAAAAGCAAGCCGATCCATCAAGGCCGCCAAACTAGCCAGCCACCCCATTCACGACCGACCCTTCCATTTACCAGCCTTCGCAACCCCAACGACGACCACCCTATCACCCTTCGCCCGACCACTTCCTGACTTCATAAACGTCAGACGACAGCACATCGAATATCTTTCGCCAGCCGACACGTTTGCGATTGCTTGAGCTGGAGGAGCAGCAAAGGCGCCCGTGGAGGAAGAGCGCGACAGCTATCGACAACCTCAACAATTGATTTGACAGAACTGCACAATTTCATTGCACACACCCAAAACAATTGCTTATATATACGACACTTACGAAATATGATCATGAATTTACGATATTAAATTTTGCGCAAGCACCTTGGGAGCCCGGCGTCGGACTGTTTCGTATTTTTCCCAGAACACGAACCGTCCCCAGGATCCGGCATTCATAATACACGCTCTTTCGCACAACGATAAAACCAAAAATGGATCAGCTAACTCTAAAACCGCGAAAGGCAGTCGTGTTAGAGGATGAGATTGAGAACTGGGATGATGATGACTTGGATATTGGTGGTGACGACTTCACATTTCGTAGCGCATCACTGGCAACTACGGCAGCTTCGTCTCACCATAGAGATTCGGTCTCGTCAAGGTTGTCGGGGCGATCATTTGATTCGAATCACGGCGATGAGGATAGACATGTCCACCTACCAGGAGATGACGAAAGATCTACCATTGATGCCATTGCGACCGCAGCAAGAGCAGGCATACCTATACCTCAAAATGTTCCGTCATCTGCTCTAACGGGAGGAACTATAAAGAGACTAGGCGGCAGGAAGATAAAGAAAATAATCCAGGACGACTGGGATGATGGCGACCTGGAACTTCCAGGTACTAGTGATGGAGGCCTAAAATTAAAACGACAAGATGAATCGAATTTTCCGGATGCACTACGACAAGTCAGCGGCCCAGGTTCGGTCCAAAGCAGTCCTATTAAAACTTTGAGACCTGCACCAAAAATCAATCCCAGCCCACAGAAACTGAAAGCAAAGGTTGCTGCCGTGAATCTACTTGACCAATTCCGCGATGACGAAGAAGATGATTTCTTTGGTGACGCGGCAACGATTAAGGTCTCGAAAAGTCGAGCACCTCCAAAATTATTGCCCCTTGTTACGCCGCCAACACCGCAGAAAGCACAAAATACTACCAACGGGGATGTCGATTTTGAACAAGACATCCAAATGCCCATGGACAATGGGCCACTTAGATTATCAGCTAGAAAAGACATACCAAAGACTCCTGTCAATGTACAAGATGAATTTGACGAGTGGGGAGAGGGCAGCCTGGGTACGAGATTTGGAGGAACAAGAAGAGACGGTCGTTCCAATCGTAGCTCTAGCATCTCTGCTCTGAGCCCAAGCGTGTCCAGCTCGCTCACCCATGAAAGTGAAGATGAAGGACTAGATGGCCTTATACTTCCAACTGGACCTCTCGATTTCGAGGATATTCTGAAACGAAAGCAACAGGATCGGTCGCCAGATCACTTGACTAGCCAGAAGCAACCTTCAAAACTTGTCGAGGTCAAAGAAGACTTTTTGTCCGGACTTGAAATTGGAGATGGAGATGTGTTCAATTCTAAGAAGCTTACTCTGAATCGCAATGTCAAGGTTAAGACACTTCGTCAAACGAGTCCAACTCGACCAAAGACTGCTGTGTCTTTGACCTTCAGTAACAAGCCAACTATGATACCCGGGTCGCGACTGCCTCGACCCCTCAGTGGCCATAGCCATGAGCGAGTTCCATCACAGCTTGCCCCGGTATCTGAAAGCGGTGGCCCAATAGCAAATCGTAACCGAAGGTCCCAATCACGACTTGGTGGCCATTCGGCTCAGTCGTCAGTTGGTAGTGTCCATACTCCCACGACGCCCTCTTCCGTATACTCACTGCCACCATCAACACCACGACGACGTGATATACCCAACAAACCGTCACTCAATGCCCTCCGCAATGAGCCCACAACGACTAGTGCACAACTATTGAAGCTGAAAAGATCCATGCCAACCATGAAATCCTACCCACAGTCACCTGCCAAGCCAATCGTATCGCGATATGACAGACCTCCGTCTCGGACGGACACAAATAGCAGAGCGGGAATGTCTCGGCCTAAAACTCCAACCGAGAAAGATCGCTCTGGAGCTGAATCTAGCATGTCTTATTCCAGAAGAAATCCTCTCCCATTTATACCAGCAGGAGGTTCCTCGTCCCAGTCGCACCATGTTGCTGCCAAAACTTCCCGTCATTTTCGAAGACATGATTCTGAGTCTTCAAATACTAGTACTGAATTCCGACCTTCATCGAGGGCCGTGTCGAGAACGACAATGAGATCACCGAGTCCAAGAAGGAATGTTCGAGGTGCTGAGGTATTAGCACGTGAAGCTGCTGCAAAAAGGCAATTGACAAAGCCTGTACGACGGAGGCATTTTGGTGATGGGAACGAGCTCGATGGCTTTGATGACTTGCCTACATCTCGTGATACTGAACAGAAGTTCGTAAAAGAACCCATCGGCCGCGGTCCACCTAAGCAGTCTTCTCTACGGAACAAAATTCACCAAGACATAAATCCAGCAAGAACTATAACCCCAGCTCCGTTCTCCCCTGCTCGGCCACGGGATGAGTTGCCTAGATTTGCACGGGATACAAATGCAAGTCGTATGGCTAGAGAGCATACTCTAACGCAACGGGCACCTTCAGGAGGTGCCCCGCTCACGACACTTAATCACCAATGGAAGTCTAAAATGTCAACGACTGGGTTGACTGCGAGTGGTGCACATTCCTTACGATCAAAGAAGCCAAAAGGTCCGCCACAAAAGCCCCAGCTGATCAAACCGCTGGGCAGCCTTAACAATCCCAAATGTAAGTTCTATCTCATATCCCACAATTCTTGATACTAATAAACTGCAGCTCTGAAAGGAATGTACTACAATCCATATACATATAGATGGGAAGGAAACGAGAACGAGCTGGAGTCTTTTGATGCGCCAATGTCATCTCCTTCAATATCAACAGCATCTTTACCCTCTCATATGCTCCGTGAAAAGGACAACCCATCACTTTACCGCGAAAAGGAGAATACTACTCCTCGGCCTGCGCTTATCACCAATATCAACTCGTCACAAAATGTACAAGTTGTTGGCGGAATGGTCTTTGATCCTCAACGTATGTGTTGGCTTAAGATGCCACCTTCCTCCAAAAGCGGGAAGAGCGATGGGGGTGATACCATGGATGGCTTCGATGCTTTCGATGATGATGAAGACGTCTTTAAGGATGTCCCGGATTTAGAGGATGAAAAGAAAGAGGAAAGTGCAGGTGGAAGAAAAAGTGAGGGTTTGAAAGATGATTGGCTTGTCGGAGAAGAATTCGATGTCGGGCCTGAATTCGTGCGCCGGCAAAGAGAAGAGGAGGAGAGATGGCGAAGGAAGTGTGAGAAGTGGGTTGGTGCTGGCAGAGACATTGAGCGTGGCGGCGATGTTGACTGGCGTTGGAGTATTAGAGATGTGGTCGGGCAGTGAACGGGGAAGTTGAGGGCTACATATAGCTGCTAGAAACGGGCGATGTTATGTGAATCATGGATACCTACTGTTCAGAACTTCAATCACGGTTTGCTTGGGTTCAAAACTTGTGGATAGGTCATAGGGTTTGGCATAAATATACATGGCATTAAAAGGGACTAGTTGGCTGGCGCATGGGACACATATCACGGATAGATATGATATGATGATGAGGTGTCGAAAGACACCTTGATATGAATACTATGATTGTTATGATTACTTGATCACTTGATTACTACAATCCACTTACACTTTACCTTTTATTGGTGATAATCTATGTCACAACTTGTTCTACCTTCACAAGGTAGAGTGAAAGAAAGCTTAGCCAATTGTCAAGCCAGCGATATTTCTGATCTCAAACTCAAGTATGGAAAATGCCTATATTTGAAATAAAACAAACACTTGATTTGTTCCCAAATGATATAGAGTAAGTATGGTAGGACGTAATACATACATCACTGAGTTATTACTTGGCGCCTACTTTATCATTTTCTGAGGTTTCCTTCCATTTGATCCTTTATCAAGAGAGTGAAGTAAATTTGGACCAAGGGATTTACCTAGAATGAAACAACAATGTAGAAAAGAACTACGTTGTTATGATTTTGTAAATTTTTCAATTAATTTTCTATACCCTTCTAAATCTAGGTTAGATTTCGAAGCCTTTTTTTCCATCGCCCGCACCACTGCACGGTAGGCTAACCAAAGTGGACAATATAATCTACAAACAATAAATTAGTGGCATTCTCAAATTTCTAGACGAGAGGAACTTGCTTGACAGATTAGGAATCAAGGATTAGACGGGTTAGCTCTGGTCTCTTGCCCAAACTTCCAGGGACCTGGATTTTTTCGCTAATTCATCATTGGCTTGGTCCGAGGAGATCCATTTGGCAAGTATAATCATGTCCAGTGTTGCCTGTGCCTTCACCAGTGCAGACGGGAGGTGATGCCAGGCTTTCCAGAGCTTCATGTATACCGGGTCGATAAGTCTCTGCCCTTCCGTAGCTACGACAAGAGACAGCTGTCATCCAAATCAATGACATCTTCCAGCAATGTGTCTTCACGGATGATTCGTGGAACTTCCAGAGCAGCAAGCCGGATAAAGTATACCCAAGTAAAAATTGGCCAGAGCGATGGCATGTTAAAGGGTGCTCCGAAGAGCAAGGATCATGATATTGACCCTCAGACACCCTTTAGACGCTATCGTACGTCTTGCCCTTCTATATCGAGGCAGCGTACCATGGTGCAGTTATACTACTATTATTTTTATCTGATCGTATTCAAGCCGGCGCAATATATCTTGCGTTTAAGTCCCCTGTGTTTTTATCCAACACACTTCGAGTCTGCACCCAGGCAAGACAAATTACTAGCATAATGGGCTTCGAAAAGGGCTCGGGGGTGGGAGATGAATACGATAAGTTCAGCATGATGTTTGTATTTTCCTAAATGTCATGTTAGATCAAAGTACTCTGGAGTGTAAAGCAGGAAATATTACCTTTAGATGGTCATATCATCCATCATGAATCCCTCTCTATCTCTGACCTCCCCACATTATGGATGCAAAGATGTCGCATCCCCACCAGTGGCAATTGCTTCTGCAAGCACCGCTAGCATGAAATAAAGACGCTATAGCGGTGCATGGTCTATGGAGGGAAGAGAGAGTTGAAAAGTTTCGTAGGTGTTATTGTCGCGGTAGCAGGCTTAACCCCTCAAAACAATGGGATTCAGCTAAAGGCTAATTTAGGGGCATTCTCCATATGACACCCGAATGACTCTCCAAAAATCTTAAACACTCCTCTCGTGTGATTCGCGAGTGATTCAGCTTTGCTGACTTCACTTGCTATCTGAACACTTCACTTCTCTTAGCATATAAGAGGATTATACAGTACGCTAAGAAGATTTAGTCTCGATCAATATACCCCTTGCCAGCTCCGCGGGCCGGTGGTTATTCCGCTCGCTTAAACTCTAATATTACTGCAGGAGATAAGGAGTAGCTTGAGCTGCTCTCTCCTTTCCCCTTCATCAACAACAGTTATGACTCAATCACAGCTTCCCAGTCCAATGCGACTGGTATCCTCGAGCATCAGCACATCGAAAGATGTCTCTTGTTTTCAGTATAGCCCCAATGTCGGGGTGCCCCAGAGCTAGGTCTACGGACTCTCACTCCGTTGGTGGTTGTTTGACAGCTATCACACGGCTTACGCTTTAGAGCGTTGGGTGTCGAAATATCGATATCGTTCATTTATTGTTTCCGAAGACATATTCGGGGGTGTTAGGAACTCTCATTGAGAGAGAGGTCAATCATAATTGACAGAAGAAAGCTGGGAAGTGGAGAGTGAAAGTTATACAAGATATAAATACCAAATCGTACGTTGCTAACCTATTGACTAAATGGTACATTTTAACTAATCTTCCAGGAATTGTTCTCCTTAATAAACACCCTACTACTATATATATAAAGAAAACCTTCAATATGTCCATCAATCAACTTTCAACGGAGATTATCCAAAAGATCTACGAATGTGCTGCTGTGAAAGACGTTTTGAGTCTCTCGCAGACTTCTAAAAAGAACTTTGAAGCTTATCTGGGTCGCCAGCTACCCATCCTCCAAAAGGCTATATACAACTCATCATATTCTCCATTTCCAGAGCTTGTTAAGCTTTGTCTCAGTGATGCATCAAACACAATTCGAAAACCTTTGGGGACCGAAGTGAGACGCCGCTATGAGCTTGATCGGGTTATCAGAGGTGGACACAATCCAAATCTCACTCTGAACACTATCAAAAGGATGGTAGGATATGCCGAGGTAGCCGAGAAATGGGTGGAAATTTACCCTCAGCTCAGATGGCGATACGATTCCAATAATCGTCGTCTGTTACATCCACATGAACGTGAGCGGCTCCGGAAAGCTATTTATCAGGTCTGGACATACCACAACCTCTTCCATGATCAACTGTATTGCGAGTTTGCACCAGAGCCTCCCCGCCAAGGTTTATTTCACCTGGATGATCCCCGTCTCCGACTTGCAAGAACTTGGAGCACAATAGACATAGTTCGCCAAAGTGAGTTCGTCGACAAAGTCCTCCAACTGCTTGAAATAGAGATTTTTCCTTCAAACACTATGCTTCAACACCGCTACGCTCAGGTTTTGCCTACGAAAACATTACAAAAGATGGCGTGGGGTGACGACTATGAACACAGGCTCCTCGCAGATGCTCTTGGTAAACTCAATCCCGCTGACGCTCTACACTTATACCTAAATACTACCACCAAGGATCAACGAATTGAATACCTGATCTCCAAAGGGAAATGGTTTGTTATGAACCCATCGACATTCGCGAGTACACTTAGCAGTATTGTTCATGGGGCACGCACTGCTTTTGGACAACCAGCCCATGAACCACCGTATCTCCCTTCTAGCCATCGACGTCTTGCGCCCCCCTACGTGGATCTCTCCGATCGCGATGTGGAGTATGGTATAGTTGATTGTTGTGAGGGAGATAGCAAGAACTACTTTGCTACTCACGTTTTCACAAATGATGCAAATCCCAACGGTGACGTGTTGTTGGAGATCGATCCCACGATAGGTTATGATAGCTTGTGGATGGACGAGAATACGGATGGTGAATCGACGTCGTTGGATGAAAATGCGGATCAAGAAAGCTTTTCGAGTGAGGAGGACAGTGAGGAGGATTGAGTGTGAGATTTCTTTTCCACCTTTTAATATGGGGCTGTAAATTCTATCGATAGGGTTATAATTGTGATGTTGTATTTGATGTTGGTCTATTACGAGAAGATAAAGAAGGGTGGATTGTTTCTCAACTTTGCTTAAATTTTACATTTACTTTTATTCTCATATCAGCTCATACACTATGCGTAGAGAGTATTATATTTCCTGGTGCCTATTGAGAAGCTCCCATGGTATTCAAGTTGCCCAGTAAATTAGTCTTTCAAGCCTGACTGACAGGTCAAGAACGGTGCTCCGCTAATCTCTGCGCCGTTTGTTCGGTCGCGCGACGGAAGAGCGTTTCTAGAGACGAGGCACTGCAGAACTTGTGGAATGTCACAAGTATCGCATAAGTATTTATTTATGATTTACACGAGACAGTTGAAGTAAAGTGATCTTGAGGATGGCCATACCATAGACCTTTTCAGATATGGAAACAGTAATTGACAGTGGAGAACCTCTAGTCGTTAAACCAAGTTAACGAAATGTAGATCAAGATGCTGCTAAAAAAGTTCACGGATTTGTATATGCAGCAAACAAAAGGCTCAGCTAATGAGTTTGAATTCATTCTAATTCAATCTAATCACGGATAATCAGCTCAGCTTATGGAGCTTGTGCAAAGTAGACATCAAATCCCGTTACTCCTAGCTGCCAGTCATCGACGATTCATGTGCATTCATATCATTCACTCATCTGCTCCTCATTCCCATTGACAATGCCCGTCACAAATTCCACAACCTCATTCCTGACGCTCTCGCTTGTCAGCGTGTTTGAATCACCCTTCGTTACCTTTCCGTATCTCCCCTTGCTAATCCTCCTCTCCGCATCCCCACCATCCCATGCCGGATTCGCACCATCTACCCATAATTTCGCGATATTCCTATACCAGCTAGAGAGATATTCATCACTGTGGCTTTTCAGGATCTTCAATTGGGCCTTATCATTCAAAAAGCCAACGACGCAGTCCACCTTTTCGCGGCATTCACGGTTGAGCAAAAGCTGGTGAATTGCTGGGAAGGCAGAGCCGATACCAATTAGAACAACGGATTGGGCTTTGGAAATACTGATAAAGTTGTCCCAGAGATAGCACAGAAGCAAACGGCACTGTTCTTCTAAATTGCTATATGGCGGCGATTGAATGTTTGTAGGAGAGTTCGTGCCGGAAATAGGTGGAAGATTAGCTGGGACGTTGATATCCAAGATTTCATATTGGTCCTTCCAATGCCGGAAAGCGTCTATGTATTTGGTTATGGGGTCCTTGACACCTGAATCTGCGCCAGAAAGGTTCGCTACTATAGGGTCATAGGCTGGATCAATGGTAACTCTGTTAATTGTCAGTTGCCAATCTCTTATTGCCGATAGGGATAGGTGTAGGGACGCACGGATCATGGATAATGACAATCAATTTTTTGCCTTCTAGCCAAAGTGGCGTACTGAGGACCTGATCAAGAAATATTCCATGGATAATGTCTCGTTGAATATAAACAGAGACCATTTTGTACTTCAAGCTCAAAATCCGTCGCCGCTTCTCATGAATCGCGTCGTCAACTGTAAACGCCGCTGTGTCTTTAACATCTTGCTTGGTTGCCATCAATTGTTCGTGTGGATTTTCACGCATACATGCCCAATATGGAGCTTGTGCTCTTCGTGCCTGACGTAGTACGTGATCAGCACCTCGTTGTATGGGTGGGATATCAAATCTCTCCGGTGGCTCGCCCATGAGAGTCTTCGCAACCGCTAACGCTGATATCGAGATAGCCTTGAGATTATAGCCGCCCTCAAGGCAGACAACAACTTTACCATTGGCTAGACCCATTAATTGGTAAGTCATCTGCGCATAGCAGGGTGGTGTGACATAGCATCCTCCTAATTCATCACCAGCAGCGGCATCAAAGCCCGCGGAGACAACAACCAAGTCGGGACTGAACTCGGTAGCTATAGGCATGACAATCCTCTGAAAAGCCGCCATGTAGTCCCCGTCGCCCATTCCCTGGTCATGCCAACCAATATTAACGTTCTTCCCGATTCCAAGTCCGGCTCCTACGCTTCTGATACCACCATCCTCGACGCCCTCCTCTTCGGGTGGACCGGGATAAAATTTACCGTCCTGGTAGACGTGAAGCGATATATATAAAACATTCGGATCTTCGTAAAACATGTTCTGAATTCCATTGCCGTGGTGCACGTCCCAGTCGAGAATCAGTACCTTGCGACATTTCTCTGGGTAGTCTGCCATACAGGTTCTGACCGCAATAGGAACATTGTTAAATATACAGAACCCCATAGATTCGTCGCGCTCGGCATGATGACCAGGAGGGCGAATTACTGCAAAAGCATTCTTACATCTATCGTCAACAACTTGTTTGCAGGTCTCGATGGCTCCGCCGGCTGAGATAAGTGCTGCTTCAAATGTGAGGTTTCCAACATACAAAGACCTTCGTCCAGCGTCCATGATATCTGTCATGTCCCGCAATTCCTTTGAGTCGTATGTATCTAGTGTCTTAGCCCAAAGAAATTGGGCCGCTGAATGGCACTGGCAGATTTCTGCTTCCGTGGCATGCCGAGCCTTGATTCGTTGCATGAATTTGTTCGGAGACTTCTTGAGTTCTTCCACAAGCCATGGGTCAGAATCTTTGCCTCGGTATACCAATTTTGCGTCCTTAAGCTGATTCATAATAGCATCAATACGGCGAGGGTCTTCAGGGTGGTGGGGACTGGCAGAGAAATCTGCATTGGCGTGAAGTTTCATTCTGATGTCATAGCAGATACCAGTTGGTTTAAATCGGCGGAGGGCATCCTGTGAGACAGAATTGCTACTATATGACTCGGACTCATCTTCAGATTCCTCGGACATGGATAAGGGAGTGGCAGCAGCATCTTGCTGAAGTGCTCGAGGATCAACCGTGGCATTTTGTAGGTGGGCAATATTATTCTGCGTATCGTTCATCGCAGAATAATCGTTAAGGTCTTGAGGTTCGTCCATTACCGTATCGTGGTTAGTGCCTTGAAAGAGTGGTTGTGAATTTAATACGGGAATTGGGGCATCAACAGCAAATTGCTGGTAATTATGGTCGGCCATGACACTCTTGTCCAACTGGCTCCAGGCCTCGCCTCTGGAAAAGGATTTGACTTGCTTAGCTGAGAACTGTAGGCGCGGCGGAGTCGATTGCTACGTTGGTCGGGAACCAAATTGGTTCTAGTCCAGGGACGAGTAAATGTAGTCCCAATATCGAGCGTAAAGTCCACCTAGAGTATATCTTAAGTTAGACTTCAAGCCCATCATCTTGCCCCCGAACAGCGGGATGAAAGAGCCTATGATAGCAAATGAACAAACGCTCAAGTAAGATGGAAAGCGATGATAGATATCAGAAAGATAGTAGATCAGGGCAGCTCCCACCAGAGAAATATGAGATAAATTGTTCATCAGGATGATCATTGAGCATTGAGCACGAGACAAGAACACTTAAACCTGCTCGGTATCTCCAATTGACTCGAATTTGACGCGCAAGCTCCTAGCGCTTCGTCGCTGTAGATTACCCACGCCTTGCATTTCTCTCATCATCATGGTGTCACCCAAATCTTACTGAGGAGAGACACTTCTTCGCTTCCTCACTTACTACTGCCCATTGTGTTCTGCAAAACCTTGTTTTGAAATAGTAGCCAGAGACGTGTGCGTGAAAGAATATTCTGTACATTCGAGAAATATAGAAAGAATTGGAAGTAGGACGCATCAAAATCAATACCACAGTCCCCATAACGAAAATACAAAAACTCGATAACTCACCCTAGGTTTCTATTGCAGCAGGGGGAGCCGATTTTCTTCTGTTCCTTGGGACAAAGCACAACATGCAGTGCTTACTTCGAATTTCAACAATCAATGAATGTGACCTCTGAATAAAGAAGATAGAATCGTGAATGGTATAAATTGTTGTGGTTTCAAGTGTTGACTCTATATGGTTGAGCGAGGCCAACAGCACGAGATGGTTCGGGTCGGTTGGCCTAGCTCCATATTTGACGCTAAACCATTTCTAGAACCAATACTCTGAATCGCCTTCCCAACCCTGCATAACTTGTCTAAACATGTTCATGAAGCTGTATTCATGAAGGATTCTTCCATCAGATAAATAGCCTTTCCGCTGAAGATCTGCTTCAAAGTGCTATGACATCAATTAATAGTAATTTTCAACAATGATTTCCTACGCATTTAAGTTTTGGGTAGGAGTTGGTATCTGATCTACTTTGTACCAATTGTTACTACATGTTGAAGAACCAGGGTGGGATTTTCTCAAAAGTTATCTGAGTCTTGTGAGAGACTGGCTTATTACAAGCATGTCACTCAAAATCCATAGCTCTCTACCTGACACACCTATCTCGTAAGTGTCGTAAGGAAGAATAAGTTCTCGTCAAGGCAAGGTAACCTACTCATTCTTACATATAATCCTAGCAATAAATGCTATCTGTATATTAACTGCTCTTCCACGAGACAACAAAGCCTTGTGACACAGAGTGGTCTTTTTTGAATACTGAGAGCCATTACTTATGGATTTTGAGAAAAGTTGGTCTGAGAACAAGGATCCATACTGTGTAACGCAATGCCACTTATGAAATTCACTCCTATACTTCTTACAATCTTGTATTACTATCATTCATCAGATACTTAGCCCGTATGACAGAGAACAGATAATCCACTTACTTCTATCCGATACTTCAGTGGGTATGTTTCGCCCGAAACGATAGCTCTTTAATCATTTCATGCATGCCTATTCCGCTTTCTGGTGCTCAGCTCACCTCTGTGGCCAGTTTAATTACCATAACGACAAAGATTCTGTTTTTTGCAATGTTGAAATATCTAATAAAGCATTCTCAGTCCTCACATAACTCTAACTGACTTTAGCCTTCCTTCGCTAAAACATTTATTTTATTTTCCAACTCTAACATAATATCTTAATCCACAGCCGTTGCTCCATATCCTATAACCTATATCACATATGTAACAGGAAATACGACATAGTCATATCCAGAAAACTCATCTGTGCACCCCTTTCCCTCCGAGCTACATTTACTTCGCTTGCACTATACATGATCTAACAGGGAATTTCAAGACAACCAAAGCGACAAGAACCATCATCGGTGAACACCTTATCCCACCAGGTTCCTGTTGATCCAAATATCCAAACGCAAGAAACTCTCTCACACACACTCTCTCTCACTCACTCACTAACAGGAACATGTATTTTCTACTTCCCCCGTAAGTCACGATATACCTATACACACAACCCAAACCAAAGACACAGAAAACCCACAACCCTTCAAAAGGCTTCTTTTCCACACGAGCATTACCGTTTTTGCTACATCTCGATCCCTCACCCTCCCTCCCTAGGTAACAATAAATCAACAACCCTCAATATATACCAGATCTCAAGCCCCTTTAATCATGAATCTTGGCCGCTTCGCAAAAGAAAAAAAAAACAAAGAAAGGGAAAAGCTGCACCAAAACCCCCCCTCACGCGCTAAACCTCAAGTTACTCAAAAATATCCCACCGTTACCTCCGTTGAGGTGACTCCCCGAGTCGTGGATCTTGAGTATCAAACCTCCATAAAAATCTGGATTTTAGGGTATGGTTACACCAGAACAAGGTGGAGTAGCTAGTCTAGTTATCGAAATGCCAAGGTTTCAACTGTACTTCTGAAGTGTATGGCGAGGCTAAAAATGAACAGCTCTTGCTCTCAAAACTTTTCTATGCATGATCTTCTCTTACGAATGCTGTGGCATGAGAAAGGCTCGCACCCACTAGTTCATTTTGCTAGCCTGTAGGTACTCAATCAAGTCAAATCGCGTTTAGACGGTACGATATTCACTAAGAATCGAATATCACGATATAGGCATGTAGTTGAGCAAAAGATTTATCAGGTGTAGCATCTATTCATATGTTCATAATCCCAGTATTGGTTTTGATTCCCCAACCCCGTCCAAAGTCCGACCCCCACCTTAAAGCTTAGGGCTTGATACGTCTCTGCCACAAAAGGAATGTCATCAGAATGTGCCTCAATTCGATCCGAGAATCAATTCAACGGAAGAAGGAGAACCCTACTTGGCACCGGCATCAACCTTTGCGATGTAGCTGAGGAGATCCAAGACACGGCGGGAGTAACCCCACTCGTTGTCGTACCAAGAAACCAGCTTGACGAAGTTTGCGTTCAAGGAGATACCTGCCTTGGCGTCGAAGATGGAAGAGTTGGTGTCGCCGATCAAATCAGTGGACACGAGCTCGTCCTCGGTGTATGCCAATATGCCTATTTCCAATGTTAGTTTGTGATCTACGGGATGATCGAAGACTGGATTAACATACCCTTAAGCTCTCCCTCAGCAGCCTTCTTGATGACAGCCTTGATCTCATCGTAAGAAGCTCCCTTCTCAATGCGGACGGTCAAATCAACAACGGAAACGTTGGCAGTTGGGACACGCATGGACATTCCAGTGAGCTTGCCGTTAAGCTCTGGGATGACCTTTCCGACAGCCTTTGCGGCACCGGTGCTGGAAGGAATGATGTTCTGGGCAGCGGTACGACCTCCACGCCAATCCTTAGCGGATGGACCATCGACGGTCTTCTGGGTGGCAGTGTAGGAGTGGATGGTGGTCATGAGACCCTCGATAATGGTGAAGTTATCGTTGATGACCTTGGCGAGAGGGGCAAGGCAGTTGGTGGTGCACGAAGCGTTGGAGATAACCTCAACGTCGGACTTGTAGGTCTTCTCGTTGACACCCATGACGTACATAGGAGCATCGGCAGAAGGAGCAGAGATGACAACCTTCTTGGCTCCTCCCTTCAAATGTGCCTTGGCCTTCTCGGTGGTGGTGAAGACACCGGTGGACTCGACGATGTAGTAGGCACCGGTCTCGCTCCATGGGATATCGGCAGGGTCGCGGGCAGAGTAGAACTTGACTACCTTGCCATTGACCTTGAGACCACCCTCAACGGCTTCGACGGTACCCTTGAAACGACCGTGGGTGGAGTCGTACTTGAGCATGTAGACCTGGTAGAAAATGAGCGGTGGTGTTCGGGATTGTGGGTCAGAGAGAATTGATTACTTACGGCGTACTCTGGGTCAATGAAGGGATCGTTGACGGCAACGATATCGATTTCGTCGTGCTCAACAGCATTGCGGAAGACGATACGGCCAATACGACCGAAACCGTTGATTCCGACCTTGGTTGGTGCCATGATTGCGAGGAGTGAGTAGTTGGGTGTAGTTAGGTGGTAATTATTAGGGGATCAAGTTGATTGCGAGTGAATGAACTGGATGATCTAGGATGATCTAGAGATTGTGAGGAGGTGGGAGAGAAGAAAAGCGAAGCAGGATGGTGGGGCTAGCTATATGAAGCCCCGAAGATGCCCCTCACCCTTTCCCCTCCAACCACCTAGCTTAGAGTGCTGCCTTAAATATCAGGTTTCGCACCAGCCAGGCGAAATCGGCAGGGAGCAGTGATTAGTGTGAGCTAACAATGCTGGACTACCTTCACGCTAGCACGCCAACAGAACAGTATGCGGCACGCTAAGAGAGTTTACATCCAACCCACTATACATCACTATACATCACTATTGTTCACTATAATTCACTAATAAACCGTCGTATTGTCACCATAAACCACGATCCCCACTGCTATATATCGCTATAAATCACTATCGGCCACTATATACCGCGATTTCACTCCTCTCCCACCACTATCCCACCACCCCCGGGAAATGCTCAATATACAGTACATACCGTGAGCAATAGCTTCACCTTCACCGACCATCTATCTATCTATACCAGCTCCATGCTGTGCCTGCAACCAGCACCGAAACCGCCTTTGGTTTGCGCTGGGATTATCTAATGTGGCTCGGGTTTTGCCTCCCTTCCTTTCACTGCGGTGCAGTCTTTTTCACAGCAGATGACATGGCATGACAGATTCCCCACGGCTGACCTAATTCTCGACAGTAACCAAAATAATCAACCATAGCCATGATCACCAACACCCTCAATCCGCCGGGGCTGCATGTCCCATTATCCATCCCTCTTCTTCGCCACGGCCATTGTGCTATAGTTAGTACCGTACCAAGGGATGAAGCCGGAACCTCTCGGTACAGACCGACCAGTTCACGATAATTCGGTAGAACCCCTTTCCCCGTTGTCTTCCTGTCACCGCGCAACATCCGGCTTTACACGACTTTTGGCGAGATGCTACTCCCATCCCCGTATAAGTCCCAAGGTCCTCATTGACAGCTACTGGTGTTTGATTTTGTTATTACCCGCGGTGCCTGAGCCCTCCAAAGCACGCATCAGCTCAGATCCACGCGTCTGTGAATAACTCGTACTCATGGATGTCAGCCCACTTAGTGCAAACCACCGCTCAACACAACACCTTAGATTCCCCTATCAACTCAACCACCAACAACATACCACATACCACACGTGTCTCACCACCTTTTCCTACTGCATAAACAAGATTATCACTTGAGTCACCTCTTCACTCATCGCCTCTTCCTTCCCATAATCTGAATCCCAAGCTTTTTAAATACCTCACCCTAAATTTCTCAGCTGTTCAGTTTCAGTGACAAATTGGTTGCGATGCCGGCCAAATCTCCGGGAGTTCTTTTTCTGTGCTCCTCTCTTGTTTTGGTGGCGGAAGGGAGATAACGCCCCACGCTCTTTTATCTGTCTATGACAATATAACGCAGCCGATGACGCTCGCCATGCCTGGCCATTACAATATCATTGTTTTTATTTACCAGCTTTTCAATTTGCTATCTCTCAAGGTATCTATGGACCACACCCGACTGTGTTGGCGTCGGGGATACCCGTAAATCATATCACGTGGAGAGCTCGGGTTCAACACATTTTTAACGGTGAAGTACATTGTTTCTAGTTTTCGGGTTGTACGGTATCTCTGATACTTTACGTGCTGCGCTTCCTTCCAGTGGAGTGATGGCATTTCAAGTTTTATTTTGTTATATATCACGTGTACGATCTACATTTTCCTTTTGGTTTACCATTATCGTGAATATAAACAATTGAATTGAAGGATGGACTAGCACCTCTCTACTAACCGTATGAATAGCTGTCTGATGATCAAGGAATCTACTCCCGTACTTTCTAGAGTATCCGCCAGTCTAGCGAACAGCAAATATATCTCTCGTCGCTAAGGAAATCCCACCACCTATAGAGGTTAGCAAACAGCACGAACATAATGCTTCGTCATGATAATGATCATGATCATGATGAGCCCTTCTGAATAGGTGGTATCTGAGAACTGCGGAAGCTGCCCTCGTCTTTACCGTTCTAGACTGATAAATTTTAGTATTGTTGAAAGTTGTCGACTATCTGCTCTGATATTTGCTGCTTTGATACTAAAATGCGAAATCTGGAACTGGGCACTATCGAGGATGTCTTAGTACGATTTGTAGACAAGTGATCTCATATTTATATGTAGATTGTGATCATGAAACTGCATATCAATGAATGGAAGCTTGTTGCAGAATCCAAACTCAGAAAGTATGGAAAGTGAGGTTTCTTCTACCGTACGCTACTTAACATACCAACAGTTTGTCGGGAGTTTACTTCGACAAAAGCACTACAATGAAGGTGATGCTTAGTTTTCAAAACAACCACAATTAAATTTCCATATTTGATCAAGTTGCAATATTCAAGAACCTCATGGTGAATTATTCCATTCATCTGCTCACAATTACACATCTCGCACGTGATTTGTGGATCCCCTCCAAATTCGCCAAATTTACCTTACGATTGTACCTCATCAACCTCTCCCCAAACCCCCAAATCTTTCGCAAAGCCCATTCACGAACTCGACACCTCCTCAAAACCACCCAATTGACATCCCCTCACCACACATACCTCTCTGAAGCCTCAAAATCATCCAACATGTTTCGCCAATCCCTGCTCCGGAGCTCGCGAAGCCTCATCGTACGACCGGCAATGGCTCGGCCTACTGGAATCGCGGGTGCTGCGATGCAAAAGAGAGGAATGGCCGAGCATGCGATCTCGAACCCAACTTTGGCGAACATCGAGAAGCGATGGGAGGAGATGCCACCGCAGGAACAGGCCGATCTATGGATGGCCCTTCGTGATCGCATGAAGACCAACTGGGCGGAGTTGACTCTCCAAGAGAAGAAAGCTGGTATGTTTTTACCCCTGGTCCAACATCAACCTACTCTCAAAGCCTTATTTAAATAAACATCTTGTGAAATGGAAGGGAACGGGAGCCGTTTTGCGACTGAGAAAGGCGATTGATTTGGAGAACGTAGGCTAATGAAAACAGCATACTACATCGCCTTCGGTAACCACGGTCCTCGCGCTGTTACACCACCAGGAGAGGGTATGCAAGTTTTCATCCGTGTTGTCGGAGCCCTGGTTGTCTCGTTTGTCATCTTCGCTACCGTTCGCATGTTTGCCGGACCAGCACCTTCGACTATGAACAAGGAGTGGCAGGAGGCTACCAACGAGTACTTAAGAGTATGTGCCCTTATTTCCCCACATTTTGTCTCAGGCAACTCTCAGAATGAGGGAAAACCGGAGATATACAGGTTAGAAAGAAGAAACCAGAATGCTAACAACACCACAGGCACAAAACTCCGAGCCCATCTCCGGTATCTCGTCCGAAGGCTACAAAGGACCCGGTCAAGTCCAATCCCCACCTAAGAAATCCGACTAAACTCCCTCGCCTCATATTAAGCATACAAATACTCGGCCGGCTGTCTCAATAACTCATAACTATTATTTTCATTTGTTGAATGGAGGGGAGGGAATTGTCTGGGGGACATAGATGGATGGTTTACATTTCGAAGAAGAAGTAGTGAAAAGGATGTAAAAGGCAGGGAATATGCATGGTATTTGCATACTTTTCAGCTTTTTAGGAGTGGCAGGCGGGAAAGGGGAGATCACCTGTATAAAGAACCTTTGAATTGATGCATAGAAACCTTTTTGCAAACCGTGTTCTGCTCGCGTATCAACCACTGCTAGCCCGTTCTCCTTTCTGTACTTAACCATAATGTTATTTCTAAGCTCCCAGCTTTACTTACCATGTCACTCGCAATTATTGTTCTGCCCCTATTCGTTTTCAAGAGGCATGCGTTCTCCTCGACATAGCCATGACTACGATGATTGGGTTCTACTTCTCAACTCTAATCCCACAGACCTGACCAAAGAAAGGAGACGAGGGTACAGTGCTTCCGTGTGAACCTCTGCCGGTAGGACGGACTTTTGAACTAGAGAGACAGTTGATGTAAAAGTTCAGGGATAAAACATATTCGATTTATGAGTTGCCGAGGACGTCTAGCAGACTAAATTTACAGTAGACTGGATTCCTTTGGGGGTGGAGAGAGGCTAAATCTTTGCTTCTAGATTGTATTGTATTGGCTCGAAGATCAGAAGTATTACAGAGATGGTGGGATAGAGGAATGAATGACCTATGACCGGTATGAATGGTATTGAAACATGTTGAGGTTCGAATTTACTTTAACAGATTAAAATAAAGACCATGAGATGCAACGCAAAGCTAGCTTTACTGGAGGTGCATAAAAGCAGCCGGAAATTTGGATAGAGGTAGAACCCAAGGAATACAAACAGCACTACTGGTAAACGCATCTCGCAACAGGATGGTTGCAACGTCTGACGCGCATGTGAGGGAGTAGAGATCTGCTAGGAAGTATACCCCAGCTGCTTCTTTTTTTCTCCGTGCGTTTTCTAACATCTCTACTTGATCCTCCATATGCCTAGCTAGCCGTGCTTGCATTTCATTCTGTGTCCCATGCTGTTATTTTTGTTTACCTTCCAATTGATCAGTAAGTGTAAGAGATTAATTGGTCGATTCAGACATCTCTCTTGTTTCTGGCGGTCCTGATATCATGGTCACCACGATCTCCAAGTTGCTACACAAAACTGATTATCAACATCCAGCTGCACAGAGGTATGTATCTTTCTCAAGGAGCTCATTTCATGACGTTGATTGTTCAACATGAACGCGGAGCTAATCCCAATTTCAGAAAAGTTGAACTCAAACTTTAGAGAGGAGATTGGCCAATATCAAGGCTGCTAACCACTTCGTTATTGATATGATTTCGATGTTGACGTTAGCCTGAATATACAATATGTTTCAAGTATCTTTTGGATGATTGTCTAAGCAAGATCTGGTGGCTTCTTTTTCGTATATTTGCAAGCCATGAGATCAACAGAACTATATAGAAGAAACAATATTACAATTGACGCTGTGTACAACAAATCCTTTAGATACCTCTCTAGTGGCTACAATCTATTACGAATCGGTGGTTGAGATATTTTGAAGACCGCCTTTGAAGGCTTTGAAAGTGCTCACCAACTATGTCCATTTATGATTGTATTTTCAAGCTATGAGGAAGCCTACAGGTATATACAACTTCGTTTGCGCCTTTGTGTGCAATCGTGTTTTGTGTTCACCTTAGTATCTCACTATCGCCAAACTGTGTAGCTTCCCTAAGCTAATTCATGCCCTTCAGATTCAACGCCTTGTTTCACATCCCGGAAGTTCCAACTTCACGGTACGCTTCAAAACTCGTGATGGGGTCCGCCTCCCCATTCTCTTTACGGTTCCGTGCATCTTCACTTGCGTGCCACTCCTCTTCCTCCTGCTCGAATGCATCTTCAAATAGCCTGCCTTGACCACGACTCCAGCATCGAGGCATCAGGCTTTTACCCTCCCCATCTTTCTTGCCTTGCGCTGCTGAGCTTTTGGTTGAGAACTGAGATGACCCGACGTCCTGGCCACGTACAAACTTTTCGTCTACAAGACAGTAACGAATATTGCTGCCTGGACCCCAGAACATGATTTCACCAAGAACCGATTCCATAATAGCACGGAGACCACGAGCACCGCCGCCACCTGTGCTAGCTACTTTGCTAGAGATTTCTTTGGATGATAAAGCAGTTCCAAGGGCCCGTTCGGCGATCGCGCGGAGAGCCGGAGTGGTAAACTTCAGCTGGATATTGGAGGTTCCTAGAAGAGCAGTATACTGCTTCGTCAAAGAATTCTTAGGCTCTGTAAGAATGGAGACGAGCTGTGTAAGTGTAAGGGGATGAAGGGCGGTGACGACTGGGATCCGGCCCAAAAGTTCAGGAATTAAGCCGTAGGCTTGAAGGTCTGTTGGAGTCACAAATTGGAGCAGATTATCTTCAGAGACTGTGTCGCCTTTATTGGATTCTTTCTTTAGCTGGGCACCAAAACCGATGCTTGTCCCAGATGAAAGCCGTGTATTGATTATCCGATCAAGTCCTACGAATGCGCCAGCAAACACGAAGAGAATATTTGACGTGTCTATGGTGTATTGTTCACTCTTTCCCTGACTTGCATTCCCTTCTCGACTGCCTCGGTCCATCCGATCACCACCCTTCGAGTGATCCGTCCTAGAACTTCTGTCGTTTTTGGCATTTACTGTGATGCTCGTTCCTTCAATCATTTTAAGTAGCCCTTGTTGGACCCCTTCACCAGAAACATCGCGTCCGTGAGTCATTACAGCAGGCTTTGCTAACTTATCAAGCTCATCGAGAAAAATGATGCCGCTTTCACATTTGGCGATGTTGTGATTCGCAGCCAATAACAAACGCTCGATAGATGATTCGATGTCAGTACCGATATAACCAGCTTGGGTGAGCGAGGAACAGTCCACTGTCGCAAAGGGAACCTCAAGCACCTTCGCTAGCGTAGAGAGAATATAAGTTTTCCCCACACCAGAGGGTCCAAGAAGAAGTAGATTGGACTTTTCGATAGCTGTCTCATTTGATACACGCAGTGATCTAGAGCCCAACTCCGACTCAAGCTCGATTTTGGGGCGATAATTTAAGTCGACAGACTTGACGGTATGGCCAGGGAATTCATCTTCATTATATAAATAAAACTTGGCTATATGATTGGGATAGGTTGATAGGGACATACTCTCTACAGGGTGGGCGTTGCGTTCTCTTTCCATCAACAACCCACGTTCCTCTTGTTCCACACGATCAGCTTCCTCTTTTTCTTGACGCCGCAATTCTCTGATACGTTGGTAATGATTATAGATAGCCACACTGGTGACCTTTTTTGCTTTATCCTGGCCGACCACGAACTTGTCCAGGTGCTCTTTGAGCAGTGATGGAGTGAGGACAGGAGCTCCATGTTTGGAGACTTTAGATAACGGACCACGAACTTCAGGTCTGACCTCGATAGTAGTAGTTACTCCTTGGCCAGAGAAGTCTGAACGGCGAAATTGAGGATCACGACTCAGCTGAGAAGTGGAGGAGAGCGGCCGTGAGAATACCGAGAGGGTGGAGAGACGGGCAGGGTTGAATAACAAACTCCGGTAGAAGACCGGCATTGTGACTAATGTCTGGCAATTTCATAACTGCGTCATTGAAGGTATGATTTTCTTTCGGTATGCATCCAGTACTGCTTCTAGGGATGAGGCTGTCGAGGAAGGTTAGGTGAGCTCCAGCTAAGCGAGTATCGGCCCTTGAGCCAAGAAATTAGGTATGATAGTGAGCGGCTGTTTTTTTCCTTTAGTGATCCTATATAAGCTGAACGTGAGGGTGGTTTAGTTTTCAAATCCAAAAGAGAACATTAACGATATGTATATTTACCCCTCTGAATATGATGAACATTCACGTGAGTGGTAACTTTGATGATGGCCCGCGCCAGTGTGGCCTCAGGCCCAAATTGTTGGGGAAAACCCTCGGATCCTTGTCCTGTTGACATCATACCGAAAGCGGTGGAGGTTGAGTTGGAAGCTGTTGATTGCTTTCCTAACTAATCTGCCCACCACCCCCGCACAAACTCTTGCTGTTCTGATATTGAGACCAAAACCAACCCTCTCACCATTTTACATCTTGGTTACTGCCTGAAACAACCAAAACCTGTAGAAAATCTACTTGAGCGATTTCTTCCTTCTTTTAAGCACCAAAGGAAGCCTGAAGTCATTCTACGCACGCAAGGTACCTTACGGCTCACAATTTCTTCGAAATGGATCCCCTCAATGAGCAATCTGGCAATTCTGTTTTAGGAGACGTGGCAGATGGAGTACCAAATGATGGGACTGGTGTGTAACTTGGTCTCATTTGAATTACAACCACTGATGATGTTAGGTGTGGTTAAGCTAGACCCATGGCTCTCCCCTTTCAAGGATGCCCTAAAACAACGATATGCGAAAGCCCAAAGCTGGATCAAGACAATTGATGAAACTGAGGGGGGATTGGAAAAGTTCAGCAGAGTATGACCGCTTGGATTCTGCTTCTGAGTTCCATGGAGAAAGCTAATTGCAGCAGGGCACAGAAAAGTTCGGCTTCAATGTGGACAAGGATAACAACATTACCTATAGGGAATGGGCTCCTAATGCAGTCGAGGCATTCCTTATTGGTGAATTCAGTATCTCTCCCTGTTATACGTTTATACACCCACATAGATATCAGCAGGTTTTGGTGAGTTCTGTGCTAACTGCATCGTAGATGATTGGAGCCGAGAATCACACCCCATGAAGAAGGATCCATTTGGTGTATTCGAGGTAGTGATACCCTCCAAAGATGGTCAACCTGCCATCAAACACAATGCCAAAATCAAAGTAAGTGCCCGAGCTTAGGAAACAAGTGCATAGCTAATCTGGCAGATCTCTATGATCACACCTACTGGCGAGCGGATTGAACGAATTCCAGCATGGATCAAATATGTCACACAAGATCTGAACGTCTCCCCAGTCTACGATGGCAGATTTTGGAATCCTCCAGCCTCCGAAAAATATGTATTCAAACATCCGAGACCAAAGAAGCCAGAGAGTGTGAGGGTTTATGAAGCACATATCGGAATATCTTCTCCAGAATTGAGATGCGCTACATATAAGGAGTTTACAAAGAACATGCTTCCAAGAATTAAGCACCTAGGTTATAATGTTATTCAACTCATGGCAATCATGGAGCATGCGTATTATGCCAGTTTCGGCTACCAAATTAACAGCTTTTTTGCCGCGAGCAGCAGATTCGGTACACCTGATGACCTCAAGGAGCTCATTGACACTGCGCATGGATTGGGAATTGTTGTTCTACTCGACGTTGTCCATAGCCATGCTTCAAAGAACGTCTTGGATGGATTGAATGAGTTCGATGGATCTGATAGCTGTTACTTCCATGAGGGTCCAAAGGGCAAACACGAGCTATGGGATAGCCGGCTTTTCAATTATGGGAGCCACGAGGTGCTGCGTTTCCTTTTGAGTAATCTGCGCTTCTGGATGGATGATTACAACTTTGATGGATTTCGATTTGATGGTGTTACTAGCATGCTGTATACTCACCATGGAATTGGAACGTAAGTGAAGCAACTCATTGTTAGACTATAGCTAATGGTCCTCAGCGGATTCTCAGGAGGCTACCATGAGTACTTCGGCCCTGGTGTCGACGAGGATGGTGTTGTGTATCTTATGCTTGCCAACGAGATGCTGCACCAGCTTTATCCTGAGACTATCACAATTGCTGAAGATGTGTCTGGTATGCCAGCATTATGTCTTTCACTTTCCTTGGGAGGTGTTGGATTCGACTATCGACTTGCGATGGCTATACCCGACATGTGGATCAAGATATTGAAAGAGAAGGAAGATACTGAGTGGGACATGGGTAACATCACATTTACTCTGACCAACCGACGACACGGAGAAAAGACAATTGCATATTGTGAGAGCCACGATCAAGCGTAAGTTCATGATTCTCTTCCATATTTCACCATGGCTAATGACCAATAGATTGGTTGGCGACAAGTCTATCATGATGCATTTATGCGATGCAGAAATGTATACCAATATGTCGGATCTCTCAGAGCTGACTCCAATAATTGAGCGTGGCATGTCTCTCCACAAGATGATTCGACTCCTCACCCATGGTCTAGGTGGCGAGGGATACTTGAACTTTGAGGGCAATGAATTTGGACATCCAGAGTGGCTTGACTTCCCACGCGAGGGGAATGACAACAGCTTCTGGTATGCACGTCGGCAATTCAACCTGACAGATGATGGTCTACTTCGTTACAGATACTTGAATGAGTTTGATGCAAAGATGCAACACACGGAACAGAAGTACGGCTGGCTTCACTCTGACCAAGCATACATCAGCTTGAAGAACGAGGTGGACAAAGTCGTTGTCTTTGAGCGGGCAGGTCTACTCTGGATATTTAACTTCCATCCCACAAAGAGTTTCCCTGATTACCGAGTTGGTATCGAGGAGGCAGGTACCTACAAAGTCATCTTAAACACGGATGCTAAGGATTATGGTGGCTTTGAGAGAATCGATGCCGGCACACGATTTTTCACAACACCATTCGGCTGGAATGGAAGAAAGAACTTTATTCAAGTCTATATCCCTACCAGAACCGCTATAGTAGGCTTTACTTTGACTAATTACCAAGTCCGATGCTAACGTCGAACAGGTTCTTGCACTCGAATCAACGATTTGAATTAGGGCGACAAGCACTGAGTCGTAGATAGCATGAGTGACTATAGTGACTACTATAGCACTTGGTATGCTTTAGATATTTCTTATGTTGCTTAGATTTTATTGACAAGCATGGTACCTGTAGGGATAAGTATAGATTATTTTCCAATATATTGGGGTAGCCTGAAGGCATTGAGCGAAAAAACAACCATATCTAAGAGCTTCCAAAGATGGAAATGAGAGATGTGAATTATTTAACCCTATTTCGATTCGTACATATTTCTTAACAAGAAAATAACCTTCCGAATATAAAGCCTCACGCAGTCTGAAACGGTTCTGAACAAACAAAATCCACCAGAAGTTCCATTCTCTAGTAATGTACCGCATCATATGATATAGAAAGGAATACTCCGTCTGTCTACAGGAGGCTCTTGTTGAAGTCAAATCTAAGCACCTCAAGGAATTATGTATCGCGTTTTGCTATCAGGAATCGATTGGTGATTACTAATTTGCGGTAGGGAATAGAACAGAATAAGAAGGCTCATTCTCCATGGAAAAAGAAAATACGTGTCGTCTATCATTAACATTGCCAATGTTATTCACAGGGCTCCCGGTTGTTCCCGTTCCTAGGTCACGTGCATGAGATACAACCACCCACAAAACGATTTCTAGGCTGCCACATTTCCGCAGGATATTAAACATATAAGAATGAAAAGAGTGCCTAGCGCTAGCTACTAACAATTTGTATTGAACGAGTGTTGAAATTGACTGAGAGACTGCCAAGAATATTCAATGGTGAGGTCGGTCAAGTTAGTCACGTGAGAACCTAAACCGGCTAGATCCAATGTCAAGCAAGAGGATCTTTGTGCCGAACGAACCTCAAACCCTTTTCAAGACCAAATCAATCACCTCTCTTATCTCCACTCCCATCTTCAACGCTCTTTTTCATCTTGCAAGATGTTCCGGAGGTATGTACCAACCCATTGATGGACTGTCTGAGCTTCCGCCGGTCGCAATTGATCAATTGAGTTGAAGGACTGACCGGCAATTAGCGCCATACAAAAGTCTGCCATTCGGGCTTCCAGAACAGCATTCAGACCTGCTGTCTCGACAAGCTTGCGGGCTGCCTCTGCTCGATTCGCGAGTGATACTGCTCTTCATGGCAAGATCCATCAAGTAATTGGTTAGTGATATAGCCTTCGCTCTCTATAGTAATAAGCTAATTCCCTCGACTAGGTGCTGTTGTGGATGTCAGTGTCTACCGCTCCCATCGATGATACTACAATATTGATACTTTCTACAGGTTAAATTCGATACCGACAAGCTCCCTCCCATTCTAAACGCCCTTGAGACGGATAACGCTGGTCAAAAGCTCATCCTTGAGGTCGCAGTATGTTACCAAATATGAGCAACGTAATCAAAACATGCAAGCTGACGATTCGATAGCAACATTTAGGAGAGAATGTCGTCCGAACCATTGCCATGGATGGTAAGAGATGCAAATCAATAGATAATCGGCAGAAACTGACGTACATATCTAGGTACCGAGGGTCTCGTCCGTGGTCACCGCGCAAGTGATACCGGATCCCCAATTATGGTCCCAGTCGGCCCAGGAACTCTTGGTCGTATCATGAACGTCACTGGTGACCCCATTGATGAGCGTGGTCCTATCAAGCACGTTAAGAAGCTCCCGATCCACGCCGATGCACCAGCTTTCACTGAACAATCTACATCTGCTGAAGTTTTGGTCACTGGTATTAAGGTCGTCGACTTACTGGCCCCATACGCTCGTGGTGGAAAGATTGGTCTTTTCGGAGGAGCTGGTGTCGGAAAGACTGTGTTCATTCAAGAATTGATCAACAACATCGCCAAGGCTCACGGTGGTTACTCTGTCTTCACTGGTGTTGGAGAGCGTACCCGTGAGGGTAACGATCTGTACCACGAAATGCAGGAGACCCAGGTCATCCAACTTGATGGAGAGTCCAAGGTCGCCCTGGTTTTCGGTCAAATGAACGAGCCCCCCGGAGCCCGTGCCCGTGTCGCTCTTACTGGTTTAACCGTTGCTGAATACTTCCGTGACGAGGAGGGTCAAGATGGTAAGCATTATGCCTATGTTTGATACCCTTTTTACTAACTTGTTAGTGTTGCTTTTCATCGACAACATTTTCAGATTCACCCAAGCTGGTTCCGAGGTGTCCGCTCTTCTCGGTCGTATCCCTTCTGCCGTCGGTTACCAACCTACTCTTGCCGTAGACATGGGTCTCATGCAAGAGCGTATTACCACCACCACCAAGGGTTCCATTACCTCAGTGCAAGCCGTCTACGTGCCCG
>Ga0247810_10000200_pt1 | contig 92806 bp, 91 predicted proteins | sample UWRJL119311C1_FD_179918 | JGI IMG/M metagenome (GOLD analysis project Ga0247810, IMG submission 179918) | Plant litter microbial communities from Arlington Agricultural Research Station in Wisconsin, United States - UWRJ-L119-311C-1 | ecosystem: Environmental > Terrestrial > Plant litter >...
CCCCGCCTTGTGCTGCTTGGACAGAGAGACTAACTACAGACAGAAAGACTTATCGACATAAAGACTTATAGACATAAAGACATCGAGACATTGAGACGTATAGCCAGAGAGACATAGTCGCACTATACCTCCCCACTGCCGATTACATCTCTTCTCGTGTCATGCCATGATTAGACTATCTCATTTACACTTTGCGCATCTGCCACAGGAGCCTCGAACCACCGCACGTCGTTGTACGCCACACCTCATTTCGCAATTAACTTGGGCGATCCTCACTTGTCATCGGGGCCCTTACCACACCATCCAGCTATTGACCCCTCTGTAGTCTGCACAGACACCTGTAAAATAGATGGCGGGTGTTACGAACAACCCTTACCCCAACACCTTCCCTAATAAAGATCCTGTCTCTCGAAAGCCCAGCCACAGCTCAGTTAGGACGTCCGATAGCTCTAAGCTGTTCATAAAAGTTGGCAACAAGCGTGCTTGGGTGCAGAGACGTCCTGCAGTCTACATGGGACTCCGCCACATGCGCTCTTATACGCTGGAAAAGGCTTGTTACGGGATCCGAAGATTCCGTGAGATGGCAAAGCCGGGAAGGATTGGATTGCGATGATCTATTACCGCCATTACGGGTAGCTGCAGTATGTGCCGTACGGGTATTGTATGGCTGGTACCGTAAGTAGTAGCTAGAAAGGACAGACGATTGGACGATTGCTGTCTTTCAATCGTACATCGCACAATATCATGCGCAGTGTTTATAGAGCAGAATTAAACTTACCGGCAAATAAATTTCGAAAGGAAAGATTAGCGACTTATTACTACTTGAGTAACCACTTCATGACGTTTGTGGAGCATACATATGTACAGTACTTACTAGATATTTTACACACATCCTTAGCTTCAAGCTTGGCATCCTATCACCCAAACCTGAACTAACAAACCCAATCATCACACCTAGTCTTCGTGACATCGACACCGCTAATTGGTGTGACCGTGAACTATATTTATTTGGCTCTCAAACCCACCCGACTTACACTTCTCCGTTACTCTTATCTTATGAAAAGTCAGCTTAGCTTGATCACCAGAACAGTTTTGGTAACTAGAGCAGCATTGTATTATTGGATACTGAATCCATCTAATAAGTACAAATATTCCGAACTATCAGCTGACTCAGGACATTTCCGCCGCTCGATCTTTCTGGGACAAGTCTATCGTACGCTCTCCGTCGTTTTCATATACTTCATCTTGACGTTTAGCATATTTGCCATCTGTAGCTTTTGCTTTGACTGCCTATGATAGATCATCGCTAACCAGAAATAATGGCTATCAGTTGTGAAAACGAGTGCAGCCTATTGATTCTACCCTTCCGTCACTGCCTTTTCTCTACAAGTGTGGATTGCTTATTCTCAAGTCTCCATTTAGCCGCGTTCGCACCCTCTTAAAGACTATCTTCCATGATACCGCATTTCTGCGCTGGCTACACTTCGGCAACTATATGAGCAATCGCACTTTCCCCTACACTTTCCAAATCAGCTTTTACTATACTACTTCCCCTTAATCCTTTAGATCTTGTGCTACCAAGTGGCTTTTTAAGGGGAAAACAAACGATGTGTAACAAGCCAAGGTGCAGAAAGAGACTCTTTGCGCCTGACACGTTCACAAAGCAGATATCTGCTTGCTTGAAATGCCGTGCCCAATCTCAATATTATCTCTAAAGATCTCTAATCCGCACAAGAACGATCACAGGGAGGTGTTCGCGACTTCTCCCCTTTCTTAAGCGAGAACGAACTAGGTCTTGGCAAGTATATTTCTTAGGAAAGTTTGTTGCATATCGCATTTCCTAACTGTGCCCTGATACATCTACGTTAGCAATCTGATTTCTTTTTTTAACATAGAAGATAGCGCAATGCTAGATACCTAGGTAGCATCTTCGTCTAGGATAAATAGTCCTTCTGTGGCTCGCTAGCCATGTTAGACGAAAAAGATCCCCATTAAGCCCAATCATTCGACTGTTCGCTTCGTCAGTCTAGGTTTTAGCGTCTACGATATCAAGATACGCTATATGACGCGCTAGCGCTTTGTCAACCAATCACACACTTGCTTCTTGATATTGGAAATTTTTGTTGCACGTCGCTGAAAAAGACGTTATATACAATGTTGTGATTGGAATTTGAAGGGTATTCTCTTGATAAGGTTCACTTTGAAACTTTCGGTGAGGAATTCGGAAATGGAGTATGAAAATCATTCGCGAGTGCTGGAGCTGGGGAGCTAGGAGAAGGGGAAGTAGAATTAATAAGAGCATTGTGGTCATGGCAATGACTAAATTGAGGATAATCGGAACAAGATGTTCTGGTAAACGGAAAGCGTTGAGTTGATGAGAAGTCTCTGAAACCAACTTCATTCAACAATGATATTGTGTGGACTTGCAGATATACGTGCATGGTATGTTCTATGTTTGTTGTGGTTACTTGGGAGAACGCTCTGCATTTTGAATTACCATGAAGAATAGGACGGACCCTTGGGGGACGTTATGATCTAAAACTCTGGAGAATACTTGAACAATATAAAGGTAGGCATATAAAGAACTAGCTACTGATGCTTTCTGTCCCATCTTCCATCTGACGATCCCAGACTCATCATTAAAATACAGTAAACTATTTGCTTAACTCGAATATCAGCTCCTTAAAGACTAGCTGCCGTCCTAGATAACACCTTCCTAGATAATACCTTCCTGACTACCCTTCCTGACTACCAAATCCATGAATAATCAACCACTAACTATCATCAATATGCACCATTCCACGGCCCCTGCGTAGCAGGGGCAGCCGATCCATTGATATTAGCTTTCACGAAAATGTGTAGCAACTCGCTCGCAGCCAACACTACACAGCTCTCGACTATAGGCCCTGCATCATCACCCAGAGCTGCCTTGATGAATTCTCCTAGTGTCTTCGAATCCATGGTAACTGCTGTGCCTTCCGGTCCCCAACGGTATGGATATCCAACCCAAGCAGGGCTATTATATGCTTCTAGGGTGCCATTCAACCATGGCGCATTGACGACCTCATACTTTGTTGAGCAGTCCAACTGAGGACCCCCATCTGCAGTGGTATTCAAGATGTTAAATTCCAACCCGACCGGGATCCCAAGAACCTTCCTGTTCTCTGTAAAGTTAGAACCGACAATTGGAAATTTCGCATGTCCATTCAACGACGCATAAACCGCCGGATGCGTTCCATTCACCATCTTGAATTTCTTATCCACGTCAGCCTTGGGAAACAAGATATTCTTGCCGTGCGCAGATAATATTACGCCCAGCATTTCCTTCGAGTTGTTATCGACCCTAATGGCGCAATACTCCCAGTCGCCAACATGTTCTCCCAGAGGTGCCAAGCCTACATTCCCCGTATGCTTCACCTTGTTCCAAACCAAGCTATCGAACTTCGCCGTTCCAGGTCCGTTATACGCATTGAAGAACCAAAATTGGATATCCGTATAGGCCATCCCCGGTTTCCAGAATGCATTCACGTATGATTTTGCAGTCTCAAAACTTCCAGGCTTGACTGACTCTTCGATGTTGAAGTAATAGCGGGAGCCTTGTTTGGGTAGCTGTGGGAGCTGGGTGGGGATCGGATGGACGATGTTCTTGGATGCGTCTTGGCTGTCAATCAATGTACTGTGGGAAAGAAACCATTCGACAGAACACACGGAGAATTTCTCATCCGGATGTAGGAATAGGACCGGTCCGTACTTGGAAATTGCGGCCTCAAGAGCGCTGCGAGATAGTGGTGCCGCCATTGTTGCTGATTGTGTTTGAATGAATTGAGATATACAGACTGTAAATCCCATGAATCAGATGGATGATTGTGTTTGAAGCATTGTAATATTCCTGATGAACCAAAGGCAAGAATCAGAACCCAGGGAATATTGAAGAACTTACGGCTTTAAATTCACAGGCTCATATACGAAAGGCTAAGGTGAGTTTAGGTACGATAGGGTATATACGCTGGGAAAGTAAAGCTGTTCAATATCTGACATCAGCGACGAGTGAGAGCGACGAAAACCATTCGAGAAAGATTGAGCAAGTACGAACAAGTAACAAACGCAGGAGAAAATAAGGCTACGAAAAAACACAATTGTCTGGGCTGGGAGTGGCAGGAAGGCTTTAAGAGAAAAGCACAATGTGCTGAGACATAGACCTGAACTCTCAGCTGATGTCTCTGCCCACCTGGCAACACTTTCTAGAAAAGCGACGACCATGTCTGCATGACATTATTTTATTTGTAAATCAAACGAGATTCGACCAAATGATCAGCTAGATCAGGCACCGTGGCTGGCTGCTCAGCATATGCCGAGTAGGATGTCAAGAGGGGGAAGTTCAGCTCAGCCTTATGTGGTGGAGAGTTACACAGCCGACAAACGCCTGCCAAGAATCTTGATGGGAAGAAAAGTGCCTTGCACTGTGAAAAGTCGGTAGACTGCACTATTGTCTAATATTCAAGTTGGTATTTATCAACCAGGTACATCAGTTGTGCGAGATAAGGAATAGGGATAGATTCTTGATATCACTTCGATTGTATATTCTCGGTATTTAAAACGCTCTACGCATCTAAATGTAGTCTGTCTAAAAGAGTTTCAATCTTACCCAAAAGTATCTGGTAGTTGATCGCATCGGCGGCGAACACATCATCACATATATCTCCGTTTAGTGTCCTGATTTGGCCATCCGCGAAGGGGTCCGACATCATATCATCTGGTTTTGCCAACATAGATGTAACATCGATACCTTCGTCCACAGGTACAGCAGCATCCGAGATTGCTGCAGCAGACTCGGCATTGATCTCACCATTTTCGTCCATTATATCTTCAAGACCCGAGTCCTCAAATCGTAGCTGAAATCGCTCAGATAGATAGTATCGAATGCTAATAAACCTGTTAGCGTAATTCTTGTAGATGGGAGGCAGCTACTAACTCATCAAGCAATTCGATACTGTCAGTCTCTTGCCGTCCTTCAATTCTTCCAGCGGATTCCTTGATAAGTTCCTGAAACTCTACTTCATCTATATAATCTTCCAATCTATAAGCCAAATATCGAGCACTGAACGCTTCTAACCTCTGAACTTTTAGGTCCCACGACGCCCTAATCACGTCATAGACGTTGACCGGTTCGACTTCAACTCCTTCTTCCTCCACATGTGTTCGATCAATCAAATTAGTGGAGCCGTTCCCGATCGTAGATATAATGATTGCTGCCTTCGTTTTTAATTTTTCGATGAAAAGCATGTCGGCGGCATACAGAACGTCCAAAGCCAAAGATAGTGGTATGTTTGCCGTTTCTGTATAAATGAAATCTAGAATAATCTCAAGAACGGCAGGTGTGCATTCCTCCAGATTGATGATTCGCAAATTTTCTCCGATCTTGCTCTCTATGAATGAAGACGTGAACATTGTGTGGAAGTATTCGGATCGTAGAAGCATAGCGCGATGAACAGGAAATAAGACTGATTGACGTGGTTTACGAGAAGGAGAAGGAGATAGTGACGAAGGTCCGATTGGGATCCCTATCGTTGAAACTGACGTGTCCGCCATCGCAAATGATTCTTGCTCCGAGTCTTCAGGCTCATCGGCTCGTAGTAGCACATCCGCAAATATCCCATTATTTCGAGTCCATTTCACTTCATCTACTTTGCTTGTTGGTACCATGATTTTGTGTTTGAGCACATTAGCTCGATACCAGGCTTCAATTTGATTCCTACCCCTAGTAACCTCATCTTGGTGCCGTTGTCTAGCTATTCTTCGGTCTCCTCCAGAAAGAACTCCCCATAGTGAATCAATCTGTAAGTATTTGCTGACTTTATCTATTCCTTTGAGCACCTCGTCCTCGGAAACAAAGCTTTTGTTACTAATTCCAAGATCTGAAGGTATATCCCCAAGGTATAAATATCGCAGAGCCACTTGGAACGATTCAGGGGGGACTGTGCTCGCCAATTTCCAAACTTCAGTCTCAGGTGCAGATGACAGCTTATTCTGGAAGTATGGTGATCGACTGCTCAAGATAAATTTATGCAGATTCCATGTCTCCGAGGATGCCGTGAGACATATGTCGGTAGTCTTCGGAGTTTGTCGAGTGAGTAACGACGTGATGTGTGATGCCAAAGGTTGAAGTGGGTCGGTGCTTTTCGAGTAATCATATTGTAGTAGAAGATTTCGTATTCGATTATTTAACGCATTGTACAGACAACGTTCTCCCTGGAAGGTATCTCGTTCGCAGAGAGCACCAGACTCTAGCAGAAGCTGTACGACTTCATAGTGTCCACAGAGGCTGGCCTTCTAGCTGTTAGCAGTGCCTTGTAATATTATTATACCACGTTCATACTCAGGTTTGATGGGTGCTGCTCACCAGAATCAGAGGAGTATTATCAAAGGAATCCCTCGCATTTATATTTGCACCAGTAGCGATTGACTCTTGACACCCTTTCAAATCGCCAACCCGACAAGCAAGACAAAGTCTACTGAATTCTTCACTTTTGTCTAGAGGCGAATCATCCTTCAACACCCCATCTTGTATAAGCTGGTGTTCTTCCTTCAGCTGAAACTCCAATTCACCCTTGGGAAGAACCATGCTGTGTGCTTTTAGCCAAGTGCAGCTGTATATATACTATAGATTCAACAAATATGAGCGTAGATAGTAACGAATGCTCGCTCGCTCTTCCAGTAGTCATGTACTTTGCATTTGTTATCGGCGTTAAACGCTTATCGACCCCACGCTTGCCAAGAGGGCCCACTTTTACTCAGTGACAGAGGCACGAAGCTGGCTCCGCTGGTTGCCCCTCAGACTTTGGTTGCTATGTATAAACCATCAAATTATCAACAATATTTGGGGTCTGTGAGTTGCATCACCAAACGCCAAAATCGACAGTACCTCAAATCAACCTTTCATAACAATCGCCTATGGCAGTTCGTGTCGCGCAAATATAATCAACATCTTTCCGTAATCAGAACATCAGTCCGAAACAATGTCGGAGTCTGAGAAGTATGACGTTTTGGAGAAAATTGGTAAATGCTTCATAATCTCATACTCTGGACGACCACTAATCTAACTTAGGGCATGGTTCATTTGGAATAATCAGAAAAGTGCGCAGGAAGACTGATGGCCAAATCTTGTGCCGAAAAGAAATAAATTATGTGCGAATGTCTCAAAAAGAGAGGGAACAGTTACACGCGGAATTTGCGATCTTATCGTCCCTCAGACACCCAAATATTGTTGGGTACTACCATCGAGAGCACCTCAAGTCAACTATGGACCTCCATCTGTATATGGAGTACTGCGGTAATGGTGATCTTGGGCGCGTGATAAAGGATCTCCAAACAAAGAATCAATACGCAGAGGAGGGATTCGTTTGGAGTATGTTTGCGCAATTGGTTACCGCACTTTACAGATGCCATTATGGAGTTGATCCTCCTGAGGTCGGGAGTAATGTAATGGGCCTTGGAAATTCTGCCAAACCACGCCAGCCAACGAGCAATGTTATGATTCTACACCGTGATTTAAAGCCTGAGAATGGTAAGAGTAAATCGTGTTCGCATAATCAACTAGCTAACACTCACAGTATTCTTGGGTGAAGATAACTCAGTGAAACTTGGAGATTTTGGTCTTTCTAAGATCATGCAATCACACGACTTTGCTTCGACATATGTCGGCACTCCTTTTTATATGTCGCCGGAGATTTGCGCGGCGGAAAGATATACACTCAAGTCCGATATCTGGTCTCTAGGCTGTATAATCTATGAGCTTTGTTCACGGGAGCCTCCCTTTAACGCTAAATCTCATTTTCAACTAGTCCAAAAAATCAAGGAAGGCAAGATAGCGCCGCTCCCTAACGTATATTCGCCTGAATTGAACGCTGTTATCAAAGATTGCCTGCGTGTTAATCCTGACAGACGGCCGGACACAGTAGCATTACTCAATTTGCCCACGGTCAAACTCATGAGGAAAGAGAAAGAAGTCGTTGAACTGGGTAAATTGCTCAGGACAAAAGAAGAGACCACCGCGCACCGATTACGAGAAGCTGAGGAAAGGATACAAAAACTAGACGCGGAAAGAGCACAAATGCGACTAGAAATTGAGAGTTCTCTAAGAAGGGAATGGGAAGTCAAAGCTCAGCTGGAGATCAATCGACTTGTTCAGGTTGAAATTGAAAAACTGCAAAAGAAGTGTGTTCCTCTTATCTTCACGATATAACATTATCTTTAAAAGTCAATTGCTAATTCGAACTTTGTCTAGATTTGACCAAGAGGTCCACAACAGAGTCGATGCGGAACTTCAAAAAAGATCAAGCACCCAGAGTGCGGCTTCAGCAAAAGAGTTTTCAGGTATGTTTTAATACACATTTTACTGTGCTCAGCGTAATGAAATGATATATACTAATAATAACGTACAGCTTCTGGCTCGTTGAGCGCCAACGATATTCCACTATGTTCCGTCAGCACCAGTGGAGATACTGATTTTCCTTCGACGACAGATTTGACAGACCTATCTATAGACTCACCCGAGCCAATTCAGGCTTTAAAGAAGAGTGCAAGAGCAGGCTTTGCACGCGCGCAAACCTTTGCAGGACAAACGCCAGTTGCACCTGGAACACCGATGGACGTAGAAATGTCCGAACCATCACCAATATCCATCGCATCTCTATCTCTTTCACCTAGACGTAATGGAGGTACTAAGGCACCAGTCAGAGGTAATAATATTTTTGAAAGGGCTGCCGACGCAGAGGCACGCTGGCAACCAACCCTTATGAACTCTGATGACGAGGAAGATGATGATACCCCAGTGGTCCCCTCACCAACCCGCCAGAAAACATCCAAGACAAACCCCTTCCTCAAGGCCAACCGACCACCACTATTTTCTCAAAGAACAGCTCCAATGCCGAAGCAACACTCTCAACCAAACATATTTGGCAAAGCAGTCACAGCGCCTCAGATACCTACCATGGGAAGTGTACCAGATTTACGAAATCAAGGCAATGCCGCTTTGAGGGAACGTAGCACGTCCCCAAATCGACGATTGGTATGTACTATTCACGAAAGAACCATATAATCAGTTTGGTTTTGCAAAAAAATACTAATTGTGTCTAGTCAAAGATTCCCAGCTCTTCAAATTTGATGAGCCAAGAAAATGCACCAATTTCACCCACGCGGAAATCGAGTCTTACTAAAGGAAAGAGTGGAGCCGATGGCCTCAGTAAGCTAGCGCTTAAAAACACAATGGCGAAGGCCAGCAGTGGCGGATCTAGCGCTCCTATCGGAAAGACACTGGTTGAGCTGGCTCAAGCAAGAGCAGGTGGACGTCCAGTCGTCATTGCTGACGGAACTAAGAGTCCAGAGCCAAGAGGCAGAGCATTTGCAGTACGTATCTCTCCGTGCTCCGTACCTTAATTTGTACTGGAGTACCCGAAATCTATTTTTAAATGGCTACTTACTTTATACAAAGGCAAGAATGGCTGAAAAGCATAAGGATAATGCATCCCCCCCAGTTTGGGACCCGGAAACAGATGAGATGCCCAGTCCATTTATAGTAAGAAGTCGAAAAATTATGCGATAGACACGCCTGCTTAAGTTGAACACGAAAACATGAATAAAAAAGTTTCCACCTGGAGCTTGTGATGAAATCAAGAAAGGGAAGACGCATATCAATTACATTGATTGCGCATGGCCAGTCGGTATTTTTAAAGACCTTTTTTTTGTTATCATGCATGAATCCGGAGTAATATAACACGGCGGAAGGTTCCAAGGCGCTATGGTATATGGAATTATTTATGTATTGTACATGGATTGGTTATGGAGTTCTTGTTTGGTGGACTATAACATAGAAATCCTAATTGGATAATGACATTATCCATCGTAATTGTGAATTCTAAGCTTTAGCTTATCAATATGTCTTGCATTGATCGTAATGTACTGGTAAAATACCCATTTGAAAACTCTACGGGGTCTTTTCTTATTTCAGAATGCGTTAACATGGCAATGTGATTGTTTGCGTACCCACTAAGCGTCGAATATAGCGGAGTGTTATCTAACTACCCACTCTGTCAAAGTCGCGGATGCTTAAACTGAGTTTGGAATCCTATATAGAAACTTCATTAAACCCTAATTACAGCTAAGGCGCATTATGCTGAAATGGAATCACTTTGCCAATCCCTTCCTATAAGCTACCATAACTATCTTTCACAGTAGTTCAGTACGCTTGGCTTTTTGTGATCATGGTATTCCTCTCCCAAGATGAAAAAGATAGGCAAAACAACAAATGAATGAAAACAAAACCTATCCCGCCACGATTCATCTTGGTTCTTTTACACGTTGCAAGTCTTAGATTGTTTTGTGTAACTTCGCTTATCAGAACATTCCCCCCTTATTCCAAAGGCACGTGACTGTCCAAGATACCAGCATCATGGTTCTTGAGCCTTTATTGTCAATTCTAACGCGTCACAGAATTCACCAAAGTGTACATTCATCAACCCAGACAGACTACCTTACAAAAACCCAGGGAATATATTCTCATAGCAAGTGAACAGACATTGACACAAGCCAGAGCCAAAACACTGTTTTGTTGTCATTCTCGCTAGGAACAACAATTAGCCGAATGGATATTCCCTCCCCCTCAAACTCAGGCTCGCACTCACCTTTAGATCTAGTCCCGGATAATCCAAAGAAAAATAAGAACGAGCCCAAAGCTGAAGCAGATCCTGTTGCAGAGGCTTCCTTGGATGTCAAACAGGAACAGCCTCCACACAATAGACTCGATAGTTCTCCTCCTTCACCACCTAGAACTCCTTTCAACCTACCACCAGCAGGCAAATTACTTTCACCGGCTAGTGGCACTGGAATTGTAATAGCGCAGGAGCCAGAAGACCCGTTTGTTGTTGCTCCTGCTGCCGCTGCCGCTGAGCAAGCGTCTGCATCTGTAGCCTCATCATCAGAAAACACCAGTCGCAGTGAATTCGATCTATTCACCTCCACCCAACTCTCGCTGGTCAATCACCATCCTCGTCCCGTATATAGCTTGCCAACTCCTCCACAACGCCAACCTCCTAGACTTCGACTTCGTCGCCGTCAACGTCCTCGTCGTCAAGACCAACAAGTTCCAGCTTCCCACCATTGTTGCACAGATAATATTGTCGCTAATACTCATCAACAAGTTGAAGATGGATCGCCGACATCCTCATTTGCCAACTGAGCGTGCTACTTTGCACATTCAGACTGGAGTTAGCAGTACTACACAACAACAGCATCTCTCGACGGATTCTACAAGCAGCTGTGATTCTCTAATGACTCAAATTCCCCATCCATTTCACTCTCCTCAAGATCATCAACAGGCTTACAGCTTTGTTCCCCACTCTGAGCCTTACACTACTCCAACGATCATTCAGGATCCAACCATGCAACCCTTCCCTCCAAATCAACAACTTTCTACGCCTTCTTTAAACCCAACTTCGGCTGCCTATGTACCTAATAGCTACCAACAGAGCTTCGGTTCTACTAGCAGTTTTCCATCACAGAATACAGACTCGTTGGGTAATTTCAGTCGAAACGGCTCGATAGGTTCAGCTACTTCATATCAACCTTCACAATTTGGATTGGATTTTCAAAAAAACGGTATGTGGGCTCCAAACGGTAGCCAAGCGGCTTACCATGTTGGAAACTATAAGAGCGAAGGCTATCAAGAGAATACCTACCAAGGAAACAACTACCCAGTTGGCGCTATCCAAAATAACTATAGTAACTACACCTCACAAGGAGGAGTCGCTGGTACTCTTCAGTTTGATGAGTTCGGAATACCCATTGGTGGATATGGAGCGTTGCAAGGCGAGCACGGCAATCAACACTATAACATTCAGCATTACCCTCCAAACTTTGCTTCCCAAGATATGAGCTATGGTACCTCCAGCGTCATGAGTTCAGTCAATGATCAACCTCGAGCCTATTCCTACAACTTAGCGCCAAATAGCCAGGTAAATGATATGTACGGTGACTTTCGGCCGGATAACCACTTCAGTATGATCTCGTCAAATCACCTAGATCAAGATGGAAGATACGAGGTATTCAAAGGATCGGCAGCAAGTCAGGAGCAAACACGAGCACCGTTTCCCTACTCGTCGCACCCGAACTATATAAACCCAGAACGTATTGGTGCCAACAGTAGTGGTCGTAGTGCGAGCTCCGTTTCAAACTTCTCTACCGATAGAGTGAAGGCGTACGCAAAGGAATTTGGAAAAGGAAAAGGTAAAAACAGGAAGAAGAAGAAGTTAGGTCACAGCTTTGCAAAGAGCGGCCAACAAGGAGGAATTTCGGGAAGCATTGCTACTCTGAACGAGACTCTAAATAAGTTGAAGCTGGAGAGTAGTAATCTGGGTGGCCCTGTGCAGAATTCTGGGCACAATGCTCAATATACCGAGAGCTCCAATGGTAGCACGTTCGACACCCGATCAGAGGTTTCTGAGATCAAGGATGATGCGTTGGTCTCCGTTTTAGTCAAGAACGGCAAGGTACGTTATTCATCTGCCTCGCTTTTGAATTTTGACACACTCACTTCCAGCCATACTCACTAAGAACAGGCGTCCACACCTGGTCAACCTGCTCGCGTGATTACGTTCAACTCAGAGCGACGTGACGCTGAGACACCAAAAGCCCTGACCACTCGAGGTCATTCAACTTTAAGTACGACCGATCCCACTCGTAAGCAAACCACTATCAACAGCTGGCTGGATAATACTCCAACCCATATTAAGGTCCAGAGCGCCGTTACAAACCAGACACCTGATACTGTGCAGCGTCGCGTAAGTCCTTTCTTTGATCTCCCGTTATTGTAAATGATTTTTTTCTTTCTTGAGTGAATATATTGTCATAACATCAATACACTGAATTCGCCAAATCACATTTAGCTCAACTTACACACACTGATATATTTTCAGGCAACGCCACCCAAGATGCCAGTCATGTATGCGCCTGGAAGTACTGCTGTTAGCCTTAGGGCAGTTGGCGATAACAATGATCCTTTTACTTCCTTTACTCCATTCGTATCCTCTCCATTCTCAGCGCCATACAGAGGCCATCTTGTCGGTCGTCCTGGGATGAGCAAAGAACTTGCAATTCTCACCGAAAACGGAAAGGCTAAGCCTAACATCGTTGATGCTTTTGATGCACGTAACCTGCCGTTTACCGAGTTCTGCCGTCAAGCTCAGGAGGATGAATGGGGTGTTATCAAGGTGAAGAACGTAAGCAGCTCATTACTATCCTCAAATCTGTATTTAACGAGCAATAGATTCCATACTCGGTAAATCGTCAGGAGATTCTCGCTTTCCTTGGTCGCAATGCTAGACTTGTCTCAGAACAGGATGGCGAGGCAGTTCATATTATCATGGAACGTGTTACGAGCAAGACTTTGGACTGCTATGTTGAATTCATCAATTTTAGCGAGGCAGTTGCAGCTGTCAACCGCTTCGAGACAAACAGAACTGGTGGTCGAGGTGGTCGTCTTGGTCAGCGTCATGTTGACGTCGAGCTTTCGAGTCAAGATGCATTGATGAAGGACCTCTTCCCTAAGGCTAAGAACGTCATCTTCAAGAACGGTCGGCCACAGATTATCTCAACGGACTACAATGATCCCTTCAACTCTGGATTTGGAGGATTCATCAGCCGCGAGGAGATTGTGATGTTGATTAAGCATGTCGAGGCTCCGCAGCGAGTAAGATATTCTTTCCTTGATTTTAATAAGCAAGCTAATGGAAGTAGTCACCCTTTTCTAAGGACTGCCCTCAGCGCCCATTCGAGTGTTTGGTGAGCACTCTGCAAAAGGTGAAGTGACTGTCCCCGGTATTAGATCTATCGCTGACCTTCATAGTATCCATGGTATATGGTTGATTATATTACCATTGAAGACCGAGGCTTGTTGTATAAGGCCACCATTGACTTATTGACCCTCCTTATGGATCGTATCAACAACGAGACGGACACTATCAACCTCAACCACATGTTGCTAAAGCGTGTATGGCGCGCCGCCCTCAAGTGTAAAGGTTTCACACCAACCATGAAGGATGATGTGGTCTATCTCTGTGGCGTTGATGAGGTGTTGGCAAAGGAATGTGGTATCGCTCCTTATGCGGCACATTGGAAGAGTCTCTGGACAATCAGTGTCAAACCCAACGCTCCTGCTGACCTAGTCTTGGTAAGTATTGATCCTTCACAAAATAAATAAGCAACCACTTATTCTTCTGTAGTGGTATATTTCTCTCATTCGTGAGGCTTCGGCTTCCCAAAAGAAGAAGCTTTCACTTGCCGAGCAAGCAGCTGCTGGTACTGACAAGCATGAGATTAACCTTTTTGGTGATATCGAGAAGTATATCAATCATGACGGCAAGAAGCTTGCACGTATGACTCTAGCCAGCGTTGCACGTATTGAGTGGAGTGCTATCGAAGCTCTTCTTCGCCAATCCCTGACTCCTGCTATTGAAGTTGGACAGTAGAGGTCTTGAGTACCGATTTTGTCAGCTACATTAATCTGCTATGCATTTGTCCTCGACTATGCCCTCAGCAAAGATGAGATTTGGAGTCATGACTCTCCACCTCTTTCTTTTGCTAATGCCAGTTCGGAGTTTTGCCTGGGATGGAATGAGAATGCCCAACTTCAGGGTTCGGATTTCCAATCCATTTGTATTATACTGCTTTTCATAAAAGTCTTGATGTGGCCAGGACTATGATATTCAAAAACGGGTGGTCATCTTGCAATGAAATTAATGAGACATGACACAAGTTTAGATGGACTAGTTGTGGGTAAATGGAGTTTATTGATGGTAACCTCAGTTTAGGTTGCACTTCTGTGGCGAACAAACGATCATAGTCTAGATTTCGCCTTGAAAATGGAATCTTACAGAACATAAAGCACAGAACAGAGCGGTGTGAAATGTGGCAAGCCCTCAAAAACATTGACACACACCTCACCACTAAAACAATTTCTGATTGTGGTGCAGTGTGACAATGGCATTAACTTGACATGACCAGCTCCTGTTTTCCAGGCTACCGAGGTGACTGTATATAGGAGACAAAAAGCAATACATAAATATTGCAGTGTTTACTGAGAAAACATTTACCCTAAAATACAGCCTGGCGAAGTGTCATCGATACAAGAACTTAGCTTGTGGTAAAAACTCGACAGCATTGGACTATAACCTCGGTCGATAGCATCATACTTATCAATGCACCTTCTAAAATGATGTTGCTAGGACTTGAAGTTTAGAAAGAAAAAATTTGGTGCGTAAGTAGAAAATGTTACTGCTGTGGTAGAGGAAAATGGTTCGAGATGATTGCTCTATGGTTGATTTAAACTTTACTTTGCCAAGATGGAAGTCATGACTGACAAAGTAACTTAAACCTTTTAAAAAAGTCGAATTCTAGCGGTGAGGAATGTATCTAATGCTTGAATATGTTGCTTTTTCATTTTCTTATACTTTCTGATTCCCTAATGCGGAAAGCTTCTTATACTAAGGAAGTCTGAAAAGAAGATGCCAACATTCACGTGATACAAGTTCTTAAGTTGGACCCAGAACAATTCCAAGGAAAAGAAATTGAAACATTTCCATGTTAGAGAAAGTGATCATACGGAACATACACATGGCGAAAAAATATCCTTATCATCGTGATTGTTTTTAACTCTTTGATCTGCAAAAAAATCAAACGCATAAGATCATGTCGTTTCCGCAATCTTTTATCTCCAAGAAACGCACCATCCTCGCTCAACTTGCGATACCAGTTGAGGATTATGACGATCTATCACCCAAGGGATCGATTGATGTTGGTATTCGTGAGTTGATTGATGAGATCAATAGAAGCGAAGGTTGGGTCACCACTAGTAGTTGTGCTGGGCGAGTGAGTGTGTTCCTGGAAGGACAGAGGAAAGATATTGCAGTGGTGGAAAGTGATGAAAACGCGGAGAGTGTGGAGGAAGATGTCAGTGCATCAAGAGCAGGAGTCGGTGGAAAGGGTGGAGGTGGGAAGTGGCTCTTTGTGAGCCATGATCCTGTTACTTTAGACGGCGGAAGAACAGGTCATCTTGCGGGCATGTTGGGGATGGGGATCGCGAGTGACGAAAAGCCCCTAAAGCAGGTCTTGGGTGATGAGATATTGGGAAGAAGGTTTATACATTTTAAGTTCGAACCCATGGTATGTTTCTTGTTTCCCAGATATCGATGTAGGAATTTTACTAATTTGAACCAGATTTTGCATGTCCTGACGGCGTCTCTCTCGCACGCTCAAACTATCCTCTCCTGCGCATTGCAAGCAGGCTTTCGCGAGTCTGGAGCGGTGAACATTCTTCCTTCTGGAAAAGAAGCTGCAACTCCAATCGTAGCTGTTCGATCTCAGGGGACCATGCTAGAGTCACTAGTCGGCTTTCTTGATGATGACAAGGCGAGATGTAACGTACCAGAAGCTTACTTGGAAACTCTACTCCGGATCTCTAACGAGAGATTTTCGGAGAATGAAAAGAGAATTCAGAGATTTAGAGATGAGTTGAGGAAGGCTGATTACGGAGCAGATGCTGCAAAGGATAAGAGAAAGGGGGATGCTGGGGAATGGGAAGATCCAGCTGCGAGGAGAGAGAGGAAGAAAGCGGAAGGTATACTGAAAGGTCAGTTATCAAAGAAACTGGACAACGATGTGTTGATGGGTATGAAAAATGACGCTGGTCTGGACTTTCTAGAGCAGATAATATGACCAGTTTAGAGAAAATATTGGGTTCGTTCCAAATAAAGCGAGCAGCCGAAACACGGCATAATAATTTAGATATATAGAGCGGCACGGAAGTTTCATACTATAGAACTAGAGTGATAGGTGTAGACAAAAATCAACTGAATGGTAAAGTTCTCATGTCTGCTTGTAGCAGAATTCCAATAAAGACGTTAAGCATCATTTCACTCCCAAATCCAATGTTCTCTATTACATGTATTCTACAGCTCACGGGAGGTCTTGTGTATAGCTCCATTCCGTTTACCTCACAATCCCCTCTACCCACTTTCCTTCCAACCTCCTAACCTCTTCTCTGAACTTTGAGACCTCCTTCCAACAGTCCAATGGTCTTCGATCGTTCGTCCGTAAACAATTGACGACTTCCTCCTTAGCCTTCTTCACACCCTCATCTTCCTCTCTCGCCTGCTTTCTGCTTTCCAGCTTCTTCTTCAGTCCGTCCAGCTCATTCTGTACACTTTCTCTACCAAGGTCACGGATAGTATCGCCTGCGCTCTTTTCGGTTTTATCGGATTTGGGTGTCTCATCCGCTGCAGAGAGCTTTGTCTGTAACTCCTCATAGTCTTTGGATGCGCGAGCTTGGAGGGCCGCTAGCTCTGCTGCTACTCGCGATTGGATGTGCAACTCGAGGGTTTTGGCACGGGTTGAATCATTCTATATTATTATCAGTGCCGTTGCATTGCTCTAAGGTTGCGAGTACTCACTTCTGTGCTAGCTTGAAGGGAGTCAATTAGCTCTTGTGAGAATCGGACCGGCTGTTCACTGTTCAGGTCAGTACTGCATCTCAATTGCGAGGTGATTCCCCGTACCTAGACCATGTCTGAGTAGACGGCGGCGCCGCCGGTTTTGATGAATTGGATCCCATATTGGAGGGCTGTAGCCGTGTGAATTGCTGAAACTAGGAATTATTGATCTCGGCATCAAAACTCCAGATCAGAATGTCGGACTGCCAAGCCGGCAGCCGGAAAAACCTATGGATCCGACATGAACGCGATGTTTTCCTCACAGTAAACATTCTCATTTTTGAGAAGTGAATGGTTTATCAAATACTTCTTGAACCGTGGTTCTGTAATCCAGAGATTCACACCACTGCAATGATCGATGCGACAAAAAGGTTCGAAGTCGATCATTTACAGATGAGCGTGGATACGGCCTCAGTACACATGAGCGACATCACGACAATACAAGTTACAAAGTCTCTATAATGCAGAAATAATTTGTCTCAATGCTCATCAATTCAGATCCTTATAGTGAATCACTGACAATATGATGGCAGCCATGGGTCTCAATCTCACTCCTATGCTAATTTGTATATTACTGCATTGATATGTTACATTATAACGACCTGGTATGACCGCATGGGTTTATTTAGATCACAACCTTTATTTAGAAGTTAACATTGTCTACTCCAGTACGCCAGACTCTGAATTTGAATACGTTATCTTTCTAAATCTTGCCAAATCCTGGAGTGCGACGTTCTTCAGCGCTTGGTAAAATAGTAGTAGGCTTTTTGTTGAGATTTGGTACCCAAATTGCACCCCTATGCACAACCTCGCTCTATGCCCGCAGTGAATCTATTTTCGAACTGATAGGACCAACATGCCCTCGATATGGCTCGTCATCTCTTTCGGATCTTCCAAACATGGTTGATCTGTCGAATTCTAATGTGGATATGTGGGTTCTAGAGGTAAACATGGTTTCCCAAGCTTTAACTTGGGCCACATAGTTAGTTGTGCACTTTTATGATAGCTTTCATAATACTCCGCACCTATTAAGGGTTAATACCTTTCCCTGATTGTTGAATTGTGCTTGTCATCCCAGGCTCGAGCGTTCGTATAGAAAGCTATGGTCTATTTGATTTCCAAGATCCTCCATGTGGTCTCGCTCACTGTCCAAGGAACCTCGTCGTCGGAAGTTGGATCGAATTCCTGACAATGCTCAGTCTCTGGGCTCCAGTTCTCGAGTCGGTAGCGCAGGTTCCCCTGCTGGGCATCGCGGCGGTCATGGCCTATCACATACTATAGACGACGCTGCCCCTGAGATGTTTCGATGTTTCAAGTCCATGCTGCCAATCAAGAGGTTGTAGTGTGTGTGTCGGTGGGCTGGGAATGTCATCCGCCACGCTCGGCGCCTCTATCGTTCGCCTATCATTGTGATCGCCCCTGATATTCCCAGCTTGCACGAACTCTCACGACCGGCGCAGCATACCACTTGCGGCTTACCCATAGGTTATCAATGCTGCTTACTGGTAACCTCCAAGAGAAGCCTGTCATGATCCACAAGGTTGTAAAAACCAACTGTCGGTATGTCCATGACCATAGCGCCATGTGTGTGGTCTGGCCTGGCCGTACATAATTCCACTGCTACCCATCATCCTTCTTTTGACGTTAGCTGAACTCTCTTGCTCTCGCTGTGCTTCTTGAAACCGGTGCTATTTACACTCTTTGTGCGAGTTCTGCGTATCTGCCACTTCGCTTGCTTCGCAGACAAACTACGACCATACACGTTTAGACGTTGATTCACATTCACTTCCGACTGCTGCTGTGCAGCTAGATCATAGAATACATTCCTTTCAAGGCAAACAGTCATTAGGTCGAACAAGAGAGGACTCGGCCAACTGCTCGATTCAAGAAATAAAAAACTCTATCTTCCCAGCCTCGCCAGCTTACTATTTTGCTATTTATTGAAGTTAAATTCCTCGCTCAACCCCTTGGGACAACAAAGAAATATTCACCTAGGATCATCTGGTGACAATAAGAGCGATCAGTATAGTGTGAACAACGCATATTCAAACACATTGTTCTCTGGGTGTATCGTACACATTTATACGGTCTTTCGAATCACAAAGAAGGCAAACAATAATGCTCCTTGCTTAAACACATACCCCTTTGTTCCCCAACGCAAATCAATAAGCTTTCAAAGCATTATTCCGTACCAGCCATTGTCCTCGACTGTAAGTTCATTTTCTATATATTATCAGCATTCATTAGAACGAAAACTTACAAAGTTTGTAGCCAACTCCAAGTAACTTGGATCAAATTCATGAATACGATGTCACCGACAACGCGCATCGCTCTCGCAGAGCTTGCGCAAGTCATGGTCCCGCGATCTACTCACTCGACGGATGATGGTCGTCCATCTAATGCCACAGCTGATACAAAAACAGCCGATTTAGTAATAGCTCCTTATGCGACCTCCCTTAATGGCGTCGACCAACATCGCAATAATCTTTTCAGAGACGTCTTATGGTGGAGCATGGGCATACTGGCTATGCTCATTCTCGTCTCTAGGCTCGCTGAGAGACTTTCCAAACATTATAGGCATATGACTGCAATGTCTTTACCGGCATCAAAGCAAAAGTATTGGGCGCGCAATATGTCAAATTGGTGGAAAATCAAGAAACACATCCTATACGCACCCTTATGGAAGAAGCGTCATAACCGGGAATTCAGAGTTTCTACGGCCCTCAACATCGGAACGCTTCCATCAAGATTACACACCATCCTCCTCATATCATATGTCTTCAGCAACCTCATATACTGTGTTGTCATTGATTTCAGCAAGAAGAACCACTACGAAGTTGTCGCGGAACTTCGGGGACGATCAGGATTATTGGCGCTGATCAACATGATTCCGCTCATTGTCATGGCTGGACGGAACAATCCCCTAATTCCCCTCCTCCAAATTTCCTTCGACACCTACAACCTCCTTCACAGATGGATGGGCCGGATAGTGGTTCTCGAATCAATTGTTCACACTTTGGCGTGGTGGTATGTGAAACACGCAGCTTCTGGCTGGGCGGGTGTCCGCGAGAAGATTGTCCAAGACCCATTCATCGGCTACGGAACTGTGGGAACTGTTGCCCTGATTCTCATGTTCTTCTTGTCTCCTTCTCCGCTCCGACACGCCTTTTACGAGACGTTTCTCAACGTTCACATAATCCTAGCCGCCATAACTATGGTCTGTGTCTTTGTCCATGTAAGATTAGCTGGTCTTATTGATCTGTCGGTTTACATGATGGTTATCATTCTTCTCTGGTTCGTAGAACGTGTGGCTCGTTTCACTCGACTTGTGTACTACAATTACTGTGGGAGAAGATGGACAAATGCTTCCGTCTCCTCTCTGCCTGGAGAGGCTTCTAGAGTTACTTTACACCTTCCAAGACATATTGAAGTCAAGCCAGGTACTCACGCTTATCTTCGATTTGCAAGTATCAATGGTTGGGAATCACATCCATTCTCAATTGCCTGGGTTCATCAACAATTGGCACACTTCCCAAGATCCGAGAAGGATGCAGAAGATAATAGACCACCAAAGATTGACAAGTCGAATTCAACCACCGATATTTCATTTGTTATTCACGCCCAGACAGGAATGACAAGAAGGTTATTCGATAAAGCAAAGGCTGCGGGAGGGAATGTGACTCTTCGAGCTGCCTTTGAAGGACCGTATGCAGGACATCACTCTCTGGACTCTTATGGGCATGCTGTCCTCTTTTGTGGCTCAAGTGGTATCACGCATCAGCTTCCCTACGTGAAGCGTCTCATTCAGGGTTTTACAGATGGGACAGTTGCAACAAGAAAAATAACCCTCATCTGGGTTGTCCGCGATTCAGAACATCTCGAATGGGTACGTCCTTATATGGATGAGATCCTCCGCATGAAAGGTCGAAGAGACATTCTCACCGTTAAGCTTTACATCACAAGACCCAAGAATCCTAAAGAAGTAAACTCGCCGTCAGATAAGGTCCAGATGTATCCTGGACGACCAGTCATAAAGTCATTGATGAGAGCCGAAGTTGCAGAGCAGGTCGGCGCCATGTGTGTCACTGTCTGTGGACCAGGTAGTTTGGCTGATAATGTACGGGAAGCCGTGAGAGAAGTCCAGGAAGACGGAACTGTCGACTTCATAGAAGAAAGCTTTACATGGTAGCGGAGTCCTATATTTAGGGGAGGGAGGACTGGAACATAACTGGAGAACTTCTTGTACATATTTCACTTTTTCCAAGACTCATGATTTAGCATAGCGTGTTGTAGATATCAAGCACTGGGCGGCGTTACATAGCGAAGGGGTCAACCCCTAATAGATACTTCTTCGACCATTCCCTCAGGACTTTGTCATTTATACATTCTCGTAGTGAGTTAGTAATATCACACTGCGCCTAGTTATCAACTGTAAGCTCGATGCAGATGCCATTATTACGTATATAATCGCTCTCTCTAAAACACCCAATTCTACTTTGATAGAATGTGGTTTGTAGACAGTCGATATTCTCCAATGACTAGAGAGTAGCTGACTAGTGCCTACTAAAGTAGCGTTCTAAGCATCTATAGCAGTATCAGAGACCAATAGTTCATCTTTCTTTATATCATCTATACATCATGTCAAGCATTCATTTCGCAAACGTTACAATTGCCTGTTTAACCAACAAGCAATGATTTTCTGATTTATAAAGAGTATTCATAACACTGGATGGAAAGGGTAAATTACTTTGATTGGAATTGACAGGGAGTCATTTAGGTCAATAGACATGTCCGCTTTACGGGCCATATTTTAGGTTACTTCAGAGAACGGGAACAGTACAGCATAGCGTAGCACTCCGGTAATGGAATTGCGTCAATTGCAGCCAATTGCCAATTCAACTCCAGCATATTCTCACCTCAGCGGTGCAACCATAACCACTTATGTCATACGACATTGTGTTCAATATTTCCATTTAGCCCATGGTCAGCATGGTCCTAATGGATACCCTGATTGAAGAAAGGCGTCCATCAGCCCCGCCTCCCGCCCGATTGCGGGGACAACACGGCTACATACCAAATTTTCGGTCGGATGACTCAATAATTCAAACTTTCGACATAAGCTCAGCTAATACTGCTGTCTCTCATTCTTTGAAAACACCACTGATCCTCTGAAACTAAAAGGGCCATTTTCCTTGTTGTTTCTCCCTTGAATAATACCTGCTAAGGAAGTGGTGGTTCGTTATTACCCAAGAGAAACTACCCCGCCATCTTCAATATGCCTATGTAGGAACCACAAGCACAACAATTATGGACCACTACTAATTCTGATTAACAGGCTTCAAGACCCCTCGAAGAAATACAAAAGATTTCCTCCCTTAGAGTTGAAGAACAGGCAATGGCCCAATAACACCATTGACAAGCCCCCTCGCTGGCTTTCCACAGATTTGCGCGATGGCAACCAGAGCCTGGTCGATCCTATGGTATTTCTCCTCCCCAAACTTACCTGGCATAAGTTGAACGTGGATATTGTAGGATGGAGAGCAGAAATGGAAATACTTCAAGATGTTAGTCGAGCTTGGATACAAGGAAATCGAGGTTTCGTTCCCTTCGGCATCACAGGTTGATTTCGACTTCACACGACGTCTCGTCGAAACACCAGGCGCGGTACCGAATGATGTATGGCTCCAAGTTCTCTCTCCCTGCCGCGAGGAATTCATCAAACGCACAGTCGAATCTCTAAAAGGTGCCAAAAAAGCCCTCCTCCATATATATGTTGCGACTTCGGAATGTTTTCAGCGGATAGTCTTTGGGATGACCGAAGACCAGAACGTGGAACTGGCCGTTAAATGTACAAAATACGCACGGTCAATTACAAAGGATGACCCCTCACAGGCGGGCACGGAATGGGCTTTCGAGTTTAGTCCCGAGACCTTTTCGGATTCCAGGCCGGAGTTCGTCATCAGGATATGTGAAGCTGTAAAGGCAGCATGGGAGCCAACAGTTGAAAACCCAATCATTTTCAATCTTCCTGCGACGGTCGAGATGAGTACACCAAATGTATACGCGGATCAGATTGAGTATTTCTGTACAAATATGACAGAACGGGAGAAAATATGTGTTTCCCTCCACCCACACAACGACCGTGGTTGTGCAGTTGCCGCTGCAGAGCTAGCACAAATGGCTGGTGCTGATAGAGTTGAGGGGTGTCTTTTTGGAAACGGTGAAAGAACTGGCAATGTGGATCTTGTTACCCTTGCTTTGAATCTTTATACCCAAGGCATACATCCCAAGATCGACTTCTCTGATTTAAATAGAGTCATCGATGTTGTGGAGGTTAGCAACAAGATTCCAGTTCATCCTCGAGCACCATATGGTGGGCAGCTTGTTGTCTGTGCTTTCAGTGGTTCTCATCAAGATGCTATTAAGAAAGGATTCCAAGCTCGTAAGAAAGCTGGTGCTACAGATGAAGATAAATGGCAATTACCATACCTACCTCTAGATCCAGCAGATATTGGCCGGACATATGAAGCCATTATCAGAGTCAACTCGCAAAGTGGTAAAGGTGGAGCTGCCTGGATCATTCTTAGAAATCTCGAACTTGACTTACCCCGCGGTCTACAAGTCGCGTTCAGCAAGATCGTGCAGAAGAAGACCGAAGAGGTTGGACGGGAGCTTCTTTCAGCAGAAATATCGGAACTCTTCGAGGCAAGCTACTTCCTCAAGTCAAATCCTCGGTTTACTCTCATCGACTATTCAATTTCCACAGACCGGTCTATGTCACCAGCTCCTCCAGCCCCAGGTAAGACGCAAGATACCAGAAACCTTAGAAGACAATTCGAAGGAGTTATACGTGTCGATGGTCAGGAAGTAGAGCTCAAAGGTTCCGGAAACGGTCCTATTTCCAGCCTTGCAAATGCTCTTAGTTCCTTGGGTGTGGATATTGATGTAGTAGAGTACGAGCAGCACTCTATTGGAGGTGGAAGAGATGTGAAGGCCGCTAGTTACATCGAGTGCACAGCTGCAGGCTCGAATCAGAAAGTCTGGGGTGTTGGAATCCATGAGGATGTTAATCAGAGTGCATTGATTGCGCTGCTTAGTGCCGCTAGCAATGTAGGCTGCCATATTCTTTCTATAAACTATACTAACTACTGAGAAGTTTGTATCTACTCGACCAAATACACCTCTTCTCATCAGAGGGAGCAAGCCAGGTGGCATTGCTAGCTCTAAACATGGGAAAGAGAATGGGAGTCTCTCGATTCCCCAACCCAATGGAGCTCCAAAAAGTGGCCCTAATGCAGTTAGTGTGTTGGAGGCAAAGGCAAATGGCATGTAAACGCCAGTTGATAATTCAGCTAGAGTTCTCAGAAAGTCGCCTTAAAATCCTGGTCTGAGTCGTGCGGGAGAGGGGTAGAGGGCGGGGAGGGGTACTTTTGGAGCTTTGGTACAATCTTGCTTGGCATTTCAATTGCGGATGGATTCCCAAAAGTGAACATTATTTTGTACGAGCTTGTACTTCGAAGTGATGGATAACTTCCATAACGTGCTGCTCTAACTTGTTGATCTGTATGGATCGATCGTACATGGCAGTTGTCAAGTTAATTGCCAATACCCTAAATAGGGAGCAGGCCAGCTAACTTAAAATTAGCATAGTCCTCATGATATAGGTAAATTAACATGCTATTTGCCATTTTCGAGGCTATAGACAGAATCAAAAGTATGAAACCTACCTGATATTATCTGCATAATGTTTAAATCTGTGCCTCCAAGAAGCCATAGAACCCCTGATATAACCACAAATTTGTATTATGTTTGATTGTGAAAAGTGCCACGTGACTTGATGACCCTGCTAGACGCTAATTACGCTTTCAATCAAAGTCAACAAGAAAGCCTAGCTCTTCAGAAAGCACACAGTCTTCCACACACGAACTCTCTTCACCGAAACAGCCATTCTTTTACTAGATTTCTGATACTTCTTGAAGCTCTGCATATTTCAGCGATCTAGATTCCGCAGTTGAACACATCCCTGCAGCCTGGTTAAACCCCAACTTCGTGCGTCAAAACTTTGTCAACAATCCTCTTAATTCTCTTCAACCAGACCTGACAACCCCTCTTAGTATCCGCAGGTACACTTAACGGAGAAGGCTAGCCTTATTTCGTCTTCAACCTCCTCATATTATAGAAGAACGACTTATTAATAAGGCACCGCAATCATGGATGTCAACCAAGTCCTCCTAAATACTTTCTCCCCAGGTAAGTTCTTCCTGGCCTTCTTTCCTGGCATAACATTATACGGGCAGATAGCTAACTCTTCACAGACGGCCCTACGAGAAATGGCGCTGAGCAACAGCTCAACCAGGCAGCTGAAGCAAACTTTGTATGCCCCCTTTCCTCGATCACCCCTATCTTGCTTTTAGGAACAGACTTTACTAACCCTTCTCCATAGGCTGGATATCTTGTTACCCTCGTTCAAGAGCTTGCGAATGAGGAAGCTCAAGGACCTATCCGAACTGCTGCTGGTCTTGCATTGAAGAACGCCTTTACTGCGCGGGAATTTGCTCTGTTACGGGACCTCCAAGAGAAATGGATACAGCTAGACGTCGATACCAAGAAACGGGTCAAAGACTTATCCCTCCAGGCTTTGTCATCGAGTAACAGTCAAGCTGGACAAGCAGCCGCACAAGTTGTCGCTTCGATAGCAGCAATCGAAATTCCCCGCGATCAATGGCCGGAACTTATGCCAAGTTTGGTACGAAATGTTGGAGAAGGCGCTGATCATTTGAAACAATCTTCTCTAGTTACTATTGGATTCATCTGTGAAAGTCAAGACGTAGAGCTCAGACAAAGCCTTATTCAACATTCGAATGCTATTCTTACGGCTGTTGTTCAAGGAGCACGCAAAGAGGAGGCAAATGTGGAGGTTCGCTTAGCTGCTATTAATGCTCTCGCGGACTCCCTAGAATTCGTAGATAGTAACTTTAAGAACGAGGGAGAGCGGAATTATATTATGCAGGTTATCTGCGAGGCCACGCAGGCCCCAGATACCCGGATACAACAGGGTGCATTTGGCTGTCTGAACAGGATCATGGGTCTTTACTATGAGCTCATGCGCTTTTACATGGAGAAGGCCCTTTTCGGTCTTACTATCATGGGCATGAAGAGTGACGAGGAAGACGTTGCTAAGCTTGCTGTTGAGTTCTGGAGCACCGTTTGTGAAGAAGAAATTGCCATTGAGGATGACAATGCACAGGTATGTTTCAAAACGCAGCCAATCCTAATCTTACTAACGAACTTCAGGTCGAGAGAACTGATCTCATGCGTCCGTTCTATCACTTCTGTCAAGTTGCAACCAACGAAGTCGTTCCAGTATTACTGATGCTTCTAACTAAACAAGATGAGGACGCAACTGATGATGAATACAATATTTCTCGAGCTGCCTACCAATGTTTACAACTTTACGCTCAAGCCGTTCGCGGTGCCATCATCCAGCCAGTTTTGGCATTCGTAGAAGCCAACCTGCGCTCAGATGATTGGCAGAAGCGTGATGCTGCCGTGTCAGCCTTTGGCGCTGTTATGGAAGGACCCGAAGAAGAGAACCTCATGCCAATAGTGAAGCAGGCTCTTCCTGTCATTATTAGCATGATGGACGACAAGGTCATTCATGTCAAGGATTCTACCGCATATGCTCTTGGTAGAATCACCGAGGCTTGTTCCGAAGCCATCGATCCCCAGGTTCACCTCCCCGTTTTGATCGGCTCTCTCTTTGAAGGGTTGGTTAGCAGCCCAAAAATGGCTGGCTCTTGCTGTTGGGCTTTGATGAACCTCGCAGAGCGCTTCTCAGGGGATATTGGCTGTCAAGAGAATGCTCTTTCGCCACATTTTAACGAAAGCATCTCTCGCCTTCTCCAGGTCACCGAGAGAGGTGATGCGGATAACCAGCTCCGAACCGCTGCCTACGAAGTCCTCAACACTTTTGTACAGAATGCCGCTAGCAACAGCCTCCCCGCTGTTGCTGCCCTCTCTGATGTAATCATCAAGCGTCTGGAGCAGACACTTCCACTTCAACAACAAGTTGTGAGCGTCGAAGACAAAATTACTCTCGAAGAGATGCAGACTAGTCTCTGCACTGTGTTGCTGGCAATTGTTCAGCGTCTTGAGAAGGAAATTGCTCCTCAAGCTGACCAGATTATGACAGTCTTGCTTCAGATCCTTGGCTCAGCAGGTGCCAAGTCAAGTGTTCCTGATGCAGTCTTTGCTACAGTTAGCAGCTTAGCAAATGCTTTGGAGGAGGGCTTTGCCAAATACATGGAATCCTTCTCTCCATATCTTTACAATGCTCTCGGCAACCAAGAGGAGCCTAGTCTTTGCTCGATGGCTATTGGTTTGGTTAGTGATATCACACGCTCAATGGGCGAGCCATGTCAGCCATACTGCGACACATTCATGAACTACCTTCTTAACAACCTAAGGGTACGTACTACTTTGCTCCTATACTTGTGACATGTTCAGTGGACAGTGTCTGAATTTCTTTTCGAATAAGTGCTAACAAATCCAATAGAGTCCTGCTCTGGCCAATCAATTTAAACCCGCCATTCTTCAATGCTTCGGTGATATTGCTGGTGCCATTGGCGGCCACTTCGAGACCTACCTATCGGTTGTGGCTCAAGTACTTCAACAAGCTGCGGGCGTTCAAGCTAGTACGTATACTAACTTATCCTCTTTTAATTCGAGATTGCTAACACTGGTAGGCCCGGATGGATCATATGAGATGTTCGACTATGTCATTTCACTCCGTGAAGGTATCATGGATGCATGGGGCGGAATCATTGGCGCCATGAAGCTCAGCAACAAGACCACCTTATTACAACCATTTGTGGAGTCAATATTTGCCCTACTGAACACTGTTTGGACTGATCCAAATAAGAGTGACGCCCTTATGCGATCCTCTATGGGAGTCATTGGGTAAGTTTATTCCTGCAAAGTTTAGATTACTTTGACTAATGAAACCAGTGACCTCGCTGAAGCATTCCCCAACGGAGAATTCCAAACCTTCTATAGATCTGAATGGTTGACTACCATGATTAAGGATACTCGATCAAATCGGGAGTTCCAATCCCGGACAATCGAGACTGCACGATGGGCTCGAGAACAAGTCAAGCGTCAAATTGGCGGTGTCCAAGGTTTCCAACAAACCTGATCACCTTTCTTCAACTTTGCGTGTCGAAGACAACTATACCTTTTAATGTCCTTTATCTGGGCGGCACCTTTGCACACCTATACATAGAGTACTTGGAATTGCTTGTCTTCACTCATCAGTATTTTCTTTTTTGTTCGCCTGAATGGTCAAACGAGGGGTTTGTCCTCGATCATCGGCATTATGTTTCCCCCCCATGCACTTGGACGATTATACAGACACGATAACGACAGAATTCACGGCGAAGTCGACGCGGATCTCACACATATCGAAAGCCTTCGCCAATCTACATAGCAGCACTTATATCACAGCACCATCATCACCATGTATAAAATTAACGCCCCTTTGTCGCACCACACCGCACCAATACCCCAGTTTATGCCGGACGAAATTTTCGTTCATGATGAGGACCCTCAAGGACAAGATACACTTGGGGGATGAGAGAGGCCATGTCGCCGATGAAATCTTGTATTCACAACACTGCTCTTTGCAGAAGTTGCTGAAATTTTAATGTAAATAGTCTTGGTTTATTCCCATGAAGGGATGACAGGACTGGTGGCACCGAAGAGATGATAGATTCAAGCGGAGATTAGCAGGGTGAAGTGGATTATTGTTTATGCTAGAATTCTTCTGCATCAAGTGATGAAACAGACGGTTCTTGAGACAAGCAAATAGGAGAGTGTAGGGGAAGGGTGGAAGTTGCAGGTAGCGGATGAATGAGCAGAGACCCCCCAATACCTTGTGTGCAATACCTTGTGTGCTCCGTGACCTTTACAAAGTGAGATTTTTTCACCACTGTGAGCTGGTACTTTGGTACTTTCTGAGTGGCCATTACAATTGTTTCATTCATTATTCTTTCTTTGTATTGCACTTCGCCTTTCTACCCATCCATCGGACCAAGTTTGATGGCTCACTTAAAACTGAGCACTGTGCCAATAATTTGATCTCTAATAATATTTATTCAGGTCCTCATGCCTGAACAAGTCTCATCAATGCAGTTAGTCCCTCATTTGCTACAATTAGATCGGCCCTGTTCATTTACCTTTTTGCTGGTTCGAACAGTGTCGAAGTCTCGAAGTCGATTACCTTCTACACGCAATACAGTTGCCGAACTCGACATTGGAAAACCAGCGTAACTTCCGGTACAATCTCCAATGTCCGACGACAATGAGCCTGCTTCAGCTTCATAACACCAGTCCATTTTAGACAACCGTCTCAGGCGTTCGACATGATACTATTTCAGATCTCTGCCAGCCGCTCATATTTCTCTTCTTTGTTTCCAGCGCCACCCTCATCGTCAAAACGCCCCAGCTGAACCTATCAGTCATCATCTCCAACCTTTCCCCCCCTTTCCACCATGCCCTCCACCTTCTCGACGCACTGAGCCACCCAGTCCCTGATACAGCTCCACGGTCCGTATCCCCCAGGAGCCCACGACGCTCCATGCCAGTACAGATACTCGCCCTCCTTCACGTCCTTGCCCGTCTGGCTTGCCTTCCACGCTGCCGGGGGCACGTAATAGTGCCGAAAGCCATCGCAGTCCTCAAAGCCGGCCCGCATCTCTACGACATCTGGAAAGTCGCCAGCGGCATCGCACTCAAAGCCCATGAACTCCAGTCCGGCCTCATCGTCTATGTCTAAGGCAATGTCCGTGATTCCAGATATACCGCCACCGAACAGGTGATTGCCACCTTGAAATCTACCATTGGCGCGTGTTAGAATGCGCAGTTTTATTCATGGGGTTTGGGGATATTTGACGTGTTGGAGACTGGAAGGGATGATAACATACCCATTTGCAATGCTCACCATCTCTCGAAAATCAGGGGGTAGCGGACCAACCTCCTTCTCTGCAGCTTTGATTCTCTTCTCCGACGCTGGTGGAAACAAGACTTCTTTGGCAGAGTTGACACCTGCTAACAAGTACTCTTCTTCATTCACCTTCCAAGCCCCCTCCGCAAGCCTGTCCAGAAGCTCTCTCCAGCCAACTTTCTCAGGGGCCAGCGACCATTGCCTACCCTCCCTCGCTCTCAGCTCGATCGTGGACCGTAGCTCCGCCACCATTGACACTGCGTCTTGATATTCTATATAGAAAGGATTGCCGCTCTTCCCTCGACTCGCCAGCAGCGGAAGAACGTCATAAATTCCAGGGATGAACAGATAGTTTTCCAGTTGACCCCCATCCCTAAACCCATCCTTCACTAGCCCATCGCTCATAAACCCAGCCGCGGTCTCCAACTCGCCCGCCCGAATAGCAAGCTCAATGCCCAGGCGCCGATACAAAAGCTCCGCATGCCTCTTGGGCGCATGTCGATCATACGCGGCGTAGTCTCGAGCCACCGGCTCTTCCGGCAAGCCAAACAACGTCTTCGCCGCCTCCAGCGCCTCCGCCGCTGCTTCCGGAGGGGGATACGCGCCAGCCGCCTTGTTCTTGTAGCCCGCGTGCGTCTTGTTCTTCGCTAGCAGCCGACAGCACATGGCCAGCAGCGTCGGGTCGTCGCTCTCGCGCCACACGTGCACATCCTCGGGCTCGGGCTGCTGGCAATGATGCAGCATCCAGCCCGTGCGACAGCACTCGCGATACTTCCCCCACTGCGCGCGCGCGAGGTCCTGCACCGGGCATGCGCGGCCGCTGCTCGCCGGGCGCGCATGCGTGGCTTCGTGGGCGGCCCAGAAATACAGCACGGCTTCGCTTAGAGGGACCGCGGATTGCGACCCGCGCGGCGTCTTGCTGGCCACGAGGGCATCGGCGTGATCACAGAGGACGCAGAGCAGCTCGTGGGCCGCGTCGAGGTGGTTGGAGAGCAGCAGCAGCTGTGCGAGACGCGCGGTCTCGTCAATGGCAGCGCCCGGCCGCACAGGCTCTAGGAACTTGCTGTGCAGCTTGCTAAGCCTGTGTTCGCCAAAGCGCCGGGTCAGGTTCTCATCGATGTAGGATGGAGAATCCATGATGGAGCACACATGGGACAAGTTGATTGTTTTTCTTTTTTTTTGGAGAAAGGTTGGACCTTATGTTCCGTCAGTCAGTGGAAGGAAGATGTGGTTGCGGTCCCTTGGCCTTGGCCCCTTTTTTTGCTGATGCCTTAAGCGAGAGATTTCGCTCACGTGAAATCGAAACTGTTCCCGTAGAAACTACCAAATACCCATTCATGCTATAGTAAGATAAAACGTTCGGTGATCAAGTTCAAACGAGACCATCCCTCTAACCAGAACGAAAAGAGATGCACCCATATTCGACTCGTTTATAGAGTGTCCGCAAAGGTAATCATTCAGTCAATTTCATCTTAGCTGAGAAATGGCTAGGGAGATAGTGATGTACCTTGAATTTCAATAACCACCGTTACTCACAAAAAGGTAATCAAAGACGGATGTTGGAGAAGTGTAATGACTTCATAGATTTCGCTAAAAGCAAGGAGTTTGCTTTCCGTCACACAAACTCCCAGCTCCGAACACTCGATAATAACGCAAAAAACGCAAAGTACCTTATGTATATATCCTCTTTATGCAAATGCTGCTGTGTATCCCTTGAACTCGCATCAAACGAAGAGCCGAATCACCCGCTAAAAACCTATGCTTTAATCATCCACCAGTCAAGAATGAGAACCGCCGCCTAGTTTTCAATAAACAGATTACTCGTTACTCCATAATTTATCCCATCACACTTCCCAGCCTTTGAGCTTAGGACCAGCCTAATTCATCATGGGCTGGAGACTGGACTGATGCTATCCAACGGCGCAGCGTGCAGAGCTGGCTTTTGGCTTATGCCCAACAGACCATTCCTCTTCTTCTCGAGGGCATCTTTGACCCATTCCGCGACCTCTTTATCTTCAGTTCCTGATGTTTCGATTGTCAACCCTTCTCCCTCGTCATTCTCATCTTCTTCTACTATAGCGACGGGTTTTGATAGGGCAGCTAACCATCCATGCTGTAGCAGCATGGAATATGTAGGACGCAGTTTGGGGATCTTGTTGAGGCAGCCGTGAACAAAGTCTCTAGCGAGGAGCGAAAATCCTTCGGTGGGTAGGTCTGGTGGGTCACCATCCACAATAGCCTATAGAAGAATAACAGTTAGCATGTATGAGAATAAACGGCTGCGTGGAAGATTACATACGCTTAGTTGTGAGAATATATTGGTATAGGTATCAGGTGGATATGGGTATCTTCCCATCGCGCATTCAATAATACTTAGTCCTAGAGACCAAATATCAGATTGCACACTATAAGTGCCGCCACCACTGCCTGCCTGTGATACTCCGCCGCCGGAAATTCTTTCAGGGGCCATGTAGGACTGACAACCAATATTCGTCTTTGCGATACTAGCCACCAAATTGCCAGATACACCAAAATCACATATTTTCACCTGACCAAGCGTGTTGACGAGAATATTCGTCGGCTTGACATCACGGTGTATGATGTTATGGTCATCTTTGAGGGTCTTCAGACCTTGAACTGTGCCATAGGTAATTTTCCGTAGGACACTCTCGGGCACTCCGTCACCATAGATGTTATCCAAAGAGCCTCCATCCATGAACTCAATACAAATGTACACCGCACCTTCTTGGAAGAACGCTCCATAAAAGTCAATGATGTATGGGGATAAGCAACGGTGTAGAATGTCGAGCTCCATAATGATCGCAGCAAATTTGGCTTCGTCGAGCTCCAAACGAATTTCCTTCATGGCCATGATCGCGCCGGTCGTTCCCTTGAGAGCTTCCGCCTCGCTATCACCGTCTGGAGAGGTCGTTGTAGATAAGGATGCGGGAGAAGTGGTAGAGGTAACTCTGTTGCCTGCCAATCCCATGCCTGGTCTGCGTATCCGTGGTCGAGCATGTCTTACTTTGTAAACCGTACCATAATTACCTTTACCCAGCTCGTCTAAAGTATCCACTTCATCTAACGAGATGCTGAATTTGTTCCCACCGGAAAAGTCTATACCATTACCATGGATAGTCGCCTTGCCCAATTTCAATGTACCGGTTTTAGTATCCACCAAGTTTGAGAATTTGCTGAACGCTGTGTCCCCCGGTGCATCCTTATTTTGAGAAGCACTATCCTTCGCGTCAGACTGAGGAGTTGGGGCAGCTGGCGGCAAACCGCCAGGAAGCTTCATGCCCCTCCTCGCACTCAATCCTCCTCCAAGTTTCATGCCTGCTGCTTTAGGAACCGCAGGTGCAGAAGCGAAGTTGTGGGCTGCTGGTCGTGGCAATTGTAATCCACCAGGCAAGCCAGGAACCGAACCGCCAGTGACTGGACTACCGGGCGTGCCGCTCGTGGATATCGAAGTGCCAGGCTGAGGACGCTGGGGGGGTGTGCCTTGCCTCGATAGATGAAATGCCTTCATCTTGGCCTCCATGCTCTGTGGCATATTCCGACTCGACACATTGCTATGATTGACCGGTCGTCGTGCATTGTTCAGCACGCCGAGCGGGTTGGAGGAAGCGGTCATCGTCGCAGTCGGTGGGTCTGATACCGACCTCAAGGAGGGTAATCGAGGGACATTAGAATTGGAGCTGGAGCTGGAAGCTGTTTGAGATAGAGGTTAGTCAGGCTCGTCATTACAGCACGATATGTGAGGCCAAGGGAAGCACATCCCCATGGCTGAACTCACCCTCTTGCGGCGGCTGCACTGGCTCCAACGAAGCATCCTGAGGTTTTGGTGGGCTGATTGCGAAGTCGATCGAGTCTTCGGGCGCACCGGGAACGTCGCTAGGTGGGCTAGCCATTGTTCAAATTCACTATCTGAAGAGCATGAGGGGAACCGGGAATCGTTCGAGACCTGCGATAGCTAGAATGAATGAGCGGAGGATAGGGTTGGTTGCGATCACTACTACTTCTGCAAAAGGGCTTAGTGAACGTGCGGGATAGAGTGCTTGGCAGGATGCCTTCTTTGTAGACGATAAAACATACTCGAAGAAAGTTTTTCTTGGGAATTTGGAGCTCTGGCAAGACTAATAAAGGTGGCTTCCGAAGACCGTAATAGCGAATCGTGGGTGCTAATTGTTCCGAGACTCTTGGGTATCTCGAGAAGATGGGGCAAATGTGGGATGGGGGGGACGGTGGCTGTTTGGCACTAACACTCGGCCGGTAAATTAGATAGGGAAGACCAAGGCAAAGAGATGTTGATTAGGAGATAGATGACAAAGTGTGCCCCAAGGAGAGAACGCATACCTACCGCACCTGGGATTGCTTTTGAATGGCGTGGTTGTTGTGGGGTGGTGGATTGCTTGGAGGTGCAAAAAGCGAAGGTTTAAATGATTGGGCTGCTTGGGTCAGATCATAGAGCAGGCGGATTTTGGCGTAGCTTGGAAGGTTAGGGGGGGAGTGCTTCCGGTGCTTCACTTCACAACCAGACCTGTCAGTGTGGTCAAGGAATGGGGAAGAGGAGGAGAGACAGCAACAGGCAGATCGAGCAGACCCGGGGAAGCGCACAGTAGAGAAGAGAAAAAAAAGGGGGATTTAGGGGAGGAGAGTATTTTCAAGAGTAGTATTATTGTTCTGTCATTGTTCTCTCAGGGCACCAAGTGCTGTGAAGTTGCAGCAGTACAAGGATGCAAGAGTTGAACTAGAGGTGCGGTGGTGCGATGACGTGAGTGATGCGCAGAGGGAGAGAGAAAAATAGCTGGAGATACATATCATGCATGCAACGGCATGGACATGTTTCTGGAACCAGAGGAAAGGAAGCAGGTTTGGGGTACATTTACTGCAACACTATTGTCGGGTCGTGAGTAGTCCACACTGTATAGTACTGTCCTGTAGGATAGATAGGACTAAGGACCGTGGTAGTGATAGTGATAGTGATGCTTGTTCTAGTGATGCCCAGACGTGGCAATAGCGGATTGAGGGGTCAGATGCGGCGGTGGCGGGTGGCTGTGTGGCTGGTGTCGCGGGCATTTAGTGGGCGTGGGAGATAGATACTCACCACCAAGACAGCTAGAGACGCACCCAAGAACACTGAGATGATATCTCTATCTCTATCTCTATCTACCTAGCTACTGTAGCTACATTGCTTTCCAATTACATGAACCGGATGAGCATCCTAACCACACGAGACGAGCACAAGATGGACGGACACTTGACGATCAGCAATTATATTCACTAGCCTGGCCTAACAACTAACGCATGGTGGTGTCTGTGAAAAGTATTGGATTCGGGCATTCAATACGAGTCTAGCGTGCTCACCAGCTCTCGTTGCGGTATCCTCTCCCTTCCAACTATCTACACACTAAGAATCAACTACCGTTTTTACGCCTGCAGCATCGTTGATGTCTAGCTAGTTAGTGCACTGCTAACGATCCCAAAGAAAAAGGACAAAGTACCTGAAAGCCTGACCCGAGCGCTTTCACCTGCCTTCACGGAGCGGAGACCCGGTCTTGTGGAGTATGTGGATGCAAATTGCTATTAAAAAAATGTGTACCGGGAGCACGCTTGATTCATCGTGACGACCTTGTGGTTGGATTTCTTGCACCGCCACATCCTGTGGACTCTGGTGAGATCGTCGGCTGGGAGATGTTGGTCTTCTACAAGATCGTTGAATCTAGCGGAGTATTTGGCCCACGGTGATAGGCTTTGAGCGCTGTTTAGAGTTGCGGTTACCAGCGAGGACTAAGATACAGCCTGCTGGATGCTACGAGTTCAATGGCAGGAGGAAAGAAGTGCATCTTCGGTAAGCACTTCGAGGGCGGCCCCTTCTGAAGAGATAAGAATGAGGTACAAGAGCATTACGAATTACAGTATTGGTGATGAAAGCTAGAGGGAATGTTGAGTCAATAAGTGAATGAGAGTGAGTGAGTGACATGACTAGGAAGCAAGCAGAAGAAGAATGTGATTTTCTTTCTTTGCTGTAATAGATATCTCAGCACGAGGAAGGAGATTATTTCACTGTCCTCAGGTATCAGACTTTCTCTCACGGCATATACAATCGAGCTCTTCTGCTGCTGCTCGACGGCGTAATTATACACGGAGAAATAGAGCACGGAGGAATAGGTAGATGAGTCTGAGACTTGTACACAGGTTGGTTTCCGGTTCCCAATTCCAATCTTACAAAAGACTCAAATTTGACATTATGACGCGCGCCTTTTCTGGACCGGTCTGCCAAGAATACTGGGAGGTTGTGTTCCTGATGTTTCGGGCGATGCTGGCGAATCTTGGAATAGTTGGAAGATCGTGGGTATTGATTTTCTCCATGTTCGTTTCGCATGGCGGTTGGGTAACATGCAAGGTGGATCAGTCTCGATGAGAAGTTTATCATGGGCTAACCAGCTAGACTCCAACCCAAAGGCACTAGATATCATACATAGCATTCGATAGACGGGACTTTTCACAGTACAGCGCTGGAATGGAATCTATTAGTTGTCTGCTGACTTCAAGTCCTGTGGTTGATTTATTCGTCGGACGGGACCATTCCCTGGATGCGGGTGTTGCAAATTGTGACTGGAACCACCGGTAATAGACATTCGTTGTTCGATTGCCTTTGACCACCACTCATTCATTCATCCACTGCCTCTCGACGATTGTCGTCGAATCCTTCAGCATCACCCCCCCTCCCCTTGGAATCATCCTCTTTGTGGTGGTACATGCTCATATCCAGAACAGCGCACACCATCCAACGCTGCACACTCGTCACCTCCCATCAGATAGACCCAGTCGCGTCGTGCCCGCCACCACCAGATAAAAGACGTGGACCTTGGCAAGGTGCAGGAAGAAGACCAGGGCCGTTCTTTAAGCAACGTACCAAGAGGTGACCTAAGAAATCGTAGGATAAACCCCGTAGCAGCCATCCGCCGCGGCCAGCTCATCCACGACCACTTCATCGCTCGGGTACACATTCAAGTATCGTAAATCTCACATCGCGCAAACTTTCCCATTTGCAGAGAGCCGCAAAAGTGACGAGACGCCCCGCGTTTCTGTTTGCCCAAGCTCACGCAAGTCTGGTGTGTGAAGGTGGTGGCGGCGCCCGAAAAGATCTGCGCCTGCCAACCATAGAGCCTGCGTCCTGTCGCCTCGTGCTCCATCTAGCTAACCCAGCCCCCATCAAACTTGCAAGCATTCTCTTTTATCTTCGCCAGAACATCTTTCATTCATCAAACATAACAGTCTACAAACCAAAGCAATACACTTCCTTCTACAATCCCCCCACGGCTGAGGGCCGTAGATTCCCTCATAAATGGCCGCATATTTGACCGGACCTACCTCATATCGATTGAATGCCATCGCAGGCGATGGGTTTGCTCCCACGGTGCTGGGCAGGGCCTCTGATTTCGGTCTCAAAATCTTCAGGAGAGTTGAAGATGGCGGCGCACATCCTTCGCACCCGGCGCTTGGCCATCTGATTCTTCTGGTCTTCGAAGCGGTGTTGGAAGTCGTGTGTGTCAGTCTGCCGGGTTATATCGTCGCTAGAGCGGGCATGTTCAACGCCGAAAACCAGAAGTTCGTGGCTAATCTGAACGTTGCGCTTTTCACACCATGCCTGAGTATGTCAAATGGATCTTGCAGTGGATTGCAGCTAACAATACATAGTTTTCACAAAGTTGGCATCCCAACTAACGGCAGACAAGCTCTTGGAATTGGCCGTCATTCCAATCATCTTCATCGTGCAAACTGCTGTCTCATACTGTGTCTCAATCATGGTATCTAAGGCATTTGGCTTTGGAAAGCGACCTAGTAACTTTGTTACTGCTATGGGAGTAAGTTTTCTTGCACATCATCTGCCGATCCAATTCTAACCATTTAGGTCTTTGGAAACTCTAATTCACTACCGATTTCTCTTGTTATTTCTTTGTCTCAAACGCTGAAGGGATTACACTGGGATAAGATACCGGGTGATAACGACGATGAGGTTTCGGCCAGAGGTATTCTATATCTGTTGATATTCCAGCAGCTAGGACAGTTGGTTAGATGGAGTTGGGGATATCATGTATTATTGGCGCCACCAGAGTCGTACATCGAAGAAGAGGGCGGACAAAATGCAGCCATTGAGGAAGGTCGCTACACGGATACTCCTGAATTGATCCCGGGTCTCGATGTGGAAGAGGAGCATAGTCAGGGTCATCGAACTCCAAGCAAGAAGAATGGTTCACAAACTTCTACCTCATTCGAATCTGGAGGTAGAACACCTGTTACAAATGCTCGCTATGCTGGGTCATTCGACGACGATGATAACGATGATGATGTTAGCAAAGGGTTACTAGCGACTCCAGTTAACGGGAATATGTTCCACGCAACCTCTACGAATGGCCATGTGGAATTCCCAAGCATCCACGGCAATGACAACTCATATGACGACATCGATATACCAGATGGAATCAGAGGCTGGATCCCAAGAGCAGTGCGAAATACCAAGCGAGGTTTCTCGACGGTAGGCTGGTACATTTCATGTGGAGCCCAAAGAGTATTCTTTGGTCTTCCTCAGATTTTCCAGTCATTCTTGAAGAAAGTACATTCTGGACTCGCACGCTTCTTTGCGGGTGCTTGGGAATTTATGAACCCACCCCTGTGGGCAATGTTACTCGCTGTCATTGTTGCCTCGATACCCAATCTTCAACGCCTTTTCTTTGAAGAGGGATCCTTCATTGCGAACTCCGTCACCCGTGCCGTCGCTCAGTCTGGCGGTGTTGCCGTGCCACTCATTCTAGTTGTCCTCGGAGCAAATCTTGCGAGAAATACCCTTCCCAAGGAATCTCTTGATCCGGATTCCGAAGAGAACAAGATCGGCACTAAGCTACTAATTGCGTCGCTGATCTCCCGCATGTTACTCCCAACACTCATCATGGCCCCAATCCTAGCTCTGATCGCAAAGTACATTCCGGTTTCGATCGTAGATGATCCAATCTTCGTGATTGTCTGCTTCTTGTTGACTGGTGCCCCCAGCGCATTGCAATTAGCCCAGATTTGCCAGATCAATGGTGTTTACGAAGGAGTGATGAGCAAATTGCTCTTCCAGAGCTACGTTATATGGTATGTGCCTTTCTTTGGAATTCTAAATGTACCTGTACTAACAAATTGTAGGATTCTTCCATCAACACTTATCCTCGTCATGTGCGCTCTCGAAGTTGTCGAGTGGGCCATGTAATGGATATATCAGTAACCTTTTCTTTTTGTCATTGTGAAAATAGCAGGAGAGCATATGTAATGATATATCAGTAAACTGTACATACGGGTGGTCAAAAGAGGGGCCCTGATTGATTAAGCGGCCGGATTTAGTAAGAAAGCAAGCAAGCATGGCGTTCAGGATGTCGTTGTTGATTTCAGAAAATATGCGGCAGGTATATAGCCAACTCGTCGAAATAGAAAAATCTTCCTCGATCAATGACTTCAATTGATGCTGGCGAGAAATCACTTAGCCGTATACTGCGTAACAACTATTGAGTTCCATTGCCTCGTCCATCATAAGAAACATAGTTTTATACCTCCTAAGGATTTCAGCATCTAAAGCAAAACACTTTGTACCATTTTCCTAGTTTATTTACTTAATTACTACCTCTCAACTCCTTTTCCACCTCCTTGGCCACAATCTCGCCGACGCCCTCCCATCCAACGCCCTTCTCAACCGTAATCACCCTCCGCTCCTTCTTCTCGAGCCCGACAAACTCCTCGGGCAGCACGCTGTCGAAATTAAAGCCCTCCTCCGCTCTCAGCGCCAGGTCCACCGCACCCGCAAACTTCGCCGGATGCGCCGTTGCCAACGCCACATGATGGGTCGTCTCCTTGCCCGTCCTGCCTATCGATCTCAACGCCGCCGCCACGCCAATTGCCGAGTGCGGATCGAGGATATACTTCTCCTTGCCTGCGTAGAACGACTTGATGGTATCGATGGTTTGGGCGTCTGAGACACGTTCGGACTCAAAGTCTACCTTTGCGGACTTTAGGATGTCGGCGTGAACGCTGAACCCCCCGTCGGTCTTGAGGGCTTTGAGCCAGTATTCAACTTCCTGGCCCGCCTGTTTTTTGGTCCATTCCTCGTCCATACCTGCGCCTTCGGCGTACTGATAAGCGAGGAACCAGAGGAGTCGTTCGAAATTGCTGGATACGAGTATGTCCATCGCTGGACTTAAAGTCTCCCGAACGCCTTCTTCGTGGGCTTTGACGCCATCTTCAGGGAGGCCGCCTTGTGCTTCTACTCCATGGACAGCTTTCTTCTCGTAGTGACCAGTTCTCCAGAATCGATCAAGGATGTCGTTTTCGTTAGTTGCAATAACGAGCTTTTCGACAGGTAGACCCATGCGTTTGGCGAAATAGCCGGCTAGAATGTCGCCAAAGTTTCCGGTAGGGACGACGAAACGGACTTTGTGTCCAGGCTTGTAGGCGGGAGATTTGGTGAGAGCGAAGTAGGAGTAGAAGTAGTAGGTTGTTTGGGCGAGGATACGCGCCCAATTTATGGAGTTTACGGCGCCGAGGTTGAGGGTTTCGTTAATTTGGGGGTCAGAGAAAAGGGATTTCACTGTATCCTACACAGTATTAGTTGGGATTGTAGCAAGTGGCACAGGAAGTGACTCACCTGGCAGTCATCAAAAGTCCCTTCTACAGCCAAGTTGTGTACATTTGCATCAAGAACTGTGGTCATCTGAGCTTCCTGTATAGGGCTCACCTTTCCCTTGGGATGCAGAATGAAGACTGAGACATCTTTCTTCCCCCGGAGACCATAAATTGCAGCAGATCCAGTGTCACCACTCGTTGCGCCAACCACAGTCAAATGGTGCCTATCTTTCCCAGTCTTTCCTTTATTCCGTCTGACCAGAAAGTACTCGAACAGATTGCCTAACAACTGTAGCGCAACATCTTTGAAAGCAAACGTAGGACCATGGAACAATTCGAGTAAGTAAAGGTTGTCCTCTTCTCTCAATGGTACCAGAGGCGTGGTGTCTGCGGCACGAAACGTGGCATAACTTCGATTGATGATATCTTTGAGGTCTGCGGGGGGTATTTCGGAGGGAGATATATATAGGGATAGCAGCTCGTAAGCCAATTCTGAGAATGACAGGTTCTTCCATTTGGACTCCCAATCGCGGGGTAATGAGGGGCTCTCTTCTGGGATGAAGAGTCCACCATCTGCTGCGAGACCCTTAAGGACTACTTGTTCAAAAGATAGCTGGGAATCATTAGTCTATGGCGCTTGATTTCGGGCAATTGAAGTCCTTACTCCATAGTCTCCTCCCCTTGTTGATAGGTACCTTTGTGATGGTGTATGAGTTGAGGGCTCTGCGTCTCCCGCGGGCTTTGGTGCAGCAGAGTCAGACATGATGAAGTTTTGGTGCGTGAAGACAGTATAAAGAGCGTAGTTCAATGAAGGAGACAGTCAAGAGAGGTTTGTGCCGTGATCCAACTTCGAATATATATTTTTGGGAAGCGATGTCGGGCTGTCGATTCTTGGTGGGGCGTGCATCAAGCTTTGGTTCTGGGCGCCCGGTACTGAGTCACAGCCCAATGCACTTAATTCTTGATCTTACGCTCTTCGAAAATATGTATATAAAACGGGCAAACCGTTTTCAATTGCAAGTAAAAACAAATTAACCTTCCCTTATGTCCCGAAACTCCCTTTGCAAATCGAAGATCATGGCACAGAACATCTACGACGACAAAAGTTTCTTCGAAGGCTATAGTCAGCTTCCCAGGCAAGTACGCGGTCTTTCGGGCGCTCCAGAGTGGGAATATTTCCAATCCCTCATACCTGATCTTCGTGACCTCACCGTATTGGACTTAGGTTGTGGCTATGGATGGCTATGCCGATGGGCAAGAGAAAATGGGGCGAGGAAAGTTCAGGGCGTCGATGTGTCTAAAAACATGTTGTCTAAAGCAAGAGAATATCCTGTTGATTCGGGCATTTCTTACCTCCATGCTGATCTCGAAACTATTGAGCTATCTCCGCTCACTTATGAGGTCGTCTACAGCTCCTTGGCTCTCCATTACCTAAAAAATCTCCCGCAACTCATCAGACAAGTTTATCAATCTCTCCGTCCTGGAGGGTGTTTCATTTTCTCAGTCGAGCACCCAATATATACTTCACCTCGGGACCCCAGATTCATAGGAAATGCCGATGGGAAGCAAGTCTGGCCCTTGGATAATTATCTGAATGAAGGAGAAAGAAGAACAAACTGGTTTGCTGAAGGAGTAGTCAAGCAGCATCGGACGATAGGGACTTATTTGACCATACTTCTGGATGCTGGCTTCCAGGTGGCCGCAATCAACGAATGGGGTCCAAGTCTTGAGCAAGTCAGAGAGAAGCCTGGCTGGGCTGACAATCGAGAGCGCCCGATGTTTTTGATTGTGAAAGTAACGAAATTGCTCGTTCAGCAGCCATAAGCCATCTTGTGATAGTGAAAGTCAAGTTTGTAATTGGTTCCTGGGGGTTCGTACAACCTGTTCAGCCGCAGTAAGACAGGAACTTTTCCTTTCTAATAGGTTCAACTCGGCGTGCCATGCAAGGGTGCTCTTACATATAAGTACCAGTGCTCAAAAGATATAAGCCTTAATATTTCTCAATTGATCTCAATCTCTTAGAAAATTTGGTATCACATTCATGTGCCGTCCTCACTATCGAAGTTGCAAGTAGGATCAGTTCAAGTCTCACGGCTATCAGTCTCCATTCAGCATACCCAAAATCTCAATCCAGCTCGACACCGCGCAAAATTTACGTTGAGTAAAGCCGTGCGTTATGTTTGATGACTATAGAGCATGGCTCAAGGTAGCCGACACTGCACTCCCTCAAAATGTCTTTGGCTACCTCCTACAAATCTTTCTATCACCTCTCAGAGCTAAGCCCTTCGATACAACTTCATATGATAATCCAAAAGAGCAGGCTAAAGGAGGGGAGGCAGGCAAGAAGAGCTTTCTTTCAGATGCATTAACGGAGCGAGATGGCCCTCGACCCGAGATGCTAAAGTTTATGGCACCTCACAGACAATCTTCACAACTGACGGGAGAAGATATGCACCAAGTACGTATGAAACTTCTTTACTCGAAACTCCATTAAAAGATAGCCTAGCTCCTTGCTCAAGCAATGACAGAGCTTGCCACTGAGAACTCAAAATACGTCGTGGTCAAAACATCTGTCCTCGAAAAATCAGGTGATGCATTCCTCCTCAATGATAACATTTCTACACCCCACGAAATCGCCAAGAAGATGAAAAGAGAGATTGCTCATGTCCACGCTGGCACTGGAAGCGGCGAGTATTCGATACATACAGCACTCAGCCCACTTGACTGCAAAAAAGTCATTGAAGCAAAGTGGGGAGAGCGAATGACACTCGCAGGAACCTTGATGCCCCAAGAGTACTTACTTATTTATACGCCGAGGACAAGGGAAGAAGTTGCGGTTGTAAAACGAATTGTTGGTGGAGCAATAAGATTCATGACGGGAGGGTTGGATCATTGAATAGGGGCTTAAGCGAGAGATCCAGGAAGCCATTTCTTCTAATGGATTCGCACATATACTAATGTGAGCAAATTTAAGGCACTAATAATTGTAATTTGAGCGTGCAAGAAATAACAACAGTTGTGGCATTCATGTATGATTTACCCTTAATGGTACCAAAGTCGTTAGGTTTAAGAACATCGGTCTACTAATAAGCTCAAGTCTACGTAAATAAATGATTGTGCCATATTATCTCTACTTCACGGATATCAAGTGTACAACTTGGATCTTATAAGTCCTGTTTTAAACTGAAGTTTGCATGTCTACCTGGAAACTATTATCAACCAAGGTCTAGGAAGCATATAGCAATGATCTGTTCTATATGCCTGCCACTGTGAGATCTGTATATAGCTCTTTGAAAACAAATCGGAAATAATATAGGTTACTGATTGTGATTTTCAATCTAGAAGGGTCCTTTCTTCTATGAGAGCAAAATCCCAACTTTACTCCTTGAGCTCAATCTTCACCATGGTTAAAATGGAGTAAGAAGCTTGATTAGGTTATCTGAGCAATCTTCTGGTCAAAAATACTATGGTTCTTGTTTATGTCAATTTCTACTGTATATTGTATCAATTTTAAACTCTAATGGTGGGAACTACAGATGAAATAAAACTATTATTTTTCCTATGTGCCATTCATATATCAAACTTGGAAAGGCTTGGCATGAAATTGCGGGAGCACCCGTGCGATCCACCTCGAAATTTCTCGACATCAACAGAAGAATATGGTCTACCACCAATCTCATAAAGGCAGCCTCAAATCTCAATAATAAGCAGCCATGGCTGGTACCGCTCAACCTACCCTTTCATTTCCACGAGAAACATTTGCGAAGCTCTCCCCTCATCCATATCTTCTCGCACACCTCCAGCCTAGCTCCCCCTCCACACCCTCACGACGCGCAAACGCAAGACTGCCAACCCAATTCCGGCCAGCGCACTTCAACAATGGCTCATTAACGCATGCCGAAGGCAGCGCAGTGGTACGGATAGGTGATACGACAGTTGTGTGCGGTGTGCGTGGCGAATTACTGCTTGCGAGTAATGCGGCGGGTTTTCGTATGGATAAGGCAACGACAGAACCTGCGATTAGCAAAGGCTATAGCGAAGTCAAAGAATTGGATTTACTAGTTCCAAATATTGAGCTAGCGACAGGCTGTTCGCCAGCTTTCCTTCCAGGCCAGCCTCCTAGCACTTTGGCGCAAAGCTTAAGCACCAGAGTCTACTCGCTGCTGCATTCTAGTAACTTGGTCGATGGCGACGACTTGAGAATATGGTACCAACCACCTGATCTTAGTGATGAGGACATGATGGATGACGACGCAAAAGAGACACCCCAGCCGGAAATCAAAGCCTTTTGGACGCTGTATATCGATATCTTGTTCATTTCATTGGATGGGAATCCATTCGATGCGGCATGGGCGGCTGTGGTGTCTGCGCTGAAGAATGTACGACTACCGAAGGCATATTGGGATCCGGATAGGGAGATGATACTTTGTGAGGATGCCGTGAAGGAGTCGAAGAGGTTGCAATTAAATGGAAGTCCAGTTGCCGTTACGGTTTTAGTGTTTAAGGCAAAGGAGAAGACTCAATCGAATGATAAGAAACATTGGGTACTAGTGGACCCTGATACTTTCGAAGAGGGCTTATGTAGTGAGTCGGTTACTATGGTCTTGGACTGTGGGAGTGGAAAGACGAAGATGTTGGGTATATCAAAGGCAGGAGGTACAACTGTGGGAATGGAAGAAATGAAGGATATTGTGAGTTTAGCAGAGAAAAGATGGCTTGAGCTTAATACACTTTTGAGTGGTTGAAGAGCCTCTTGTCAATACTGTAGCACTCGCCTAACTCTACGGCCTTAAGATCAAGAGTCAACAGTCAATGGTCAAGGAGATACCCTCTACCGGATTGGGGAGATGAGTTCAGCTATGAACATAACAATCTAGCTCAAGTAAGGTTGAGGCTGTTCAAACCAACCAGTACTGGGTAGTCTGGGATGTATCTATATTGGCACATTGCCTGAAACTCATCCCAGGACAAGCAGAGATGTTCTGTCTCTTGTGCAGCTTGCCACAGCTTCAGCTGCAAGCTTTAGTTGGAATCTTCGACGATGGATAAAATATGAACGGCGCAGCTGTTGCAGAGGAACCCGGTCCGGTAGTGCAAAATTGCTATAACGGATATTTAACAATCCATCTTTCTCCAAATTTTTAGGGTGCTTGTTCTTTCTAATGAGGCACCTAACGGATCACATCGTAAATCAGACGTGATATTCAAAATTGTTTAAGTATCCTTCGGCTTAAATCAAGAGTGGAACTATGAATCCTATTTTATATTTGACTATAATAATTGAAGAGAAAGAAAATCCTAGCACCAAAGTGCTATTAGATTGCTGTTCCTTAAAAGGCCTGCTGTAATAAGAAGTAGAACTTGCTCAACTCCTTCATCTGTTTTGTTCCTCGGATTAAGTATGAGCAGTTCTCAGCACCCTCCTAGTGATCCTCACAGAGTCTCCGTCATCTTCAGCAGAGTTAATCCCTGGAGCCTATGGATAAATCAGTATAATCCTTCTGAAAGCCTCAGATTAAGTAGAGTATTTCCCTAACCTGACGTCCCCAGTCATTTTCTCTAGCAGAGTTGGTACCAGGGTCCTAGGGATGAATGAAGTCAGTAAGGCTGATCTCAAACATTTTGTTAAGAAGAGAATCCTCCATACCCGACGTCCCCACTCGTTTGAATTGGCATGGTTGGTACCCGGAGACTGTGGATAAAGTCAGTAACGTTTGTCCCAAGCATTGTAGAAGCGTATCCTTCTAACCTGCTGGTGCCAGTCTGTTTCTTCAGCAGATCTGGCTCTAGGAGTCTATAGATAAAGTTGGCAAAGTTCGTCCCAAACACTACATCTAGAAGAGTATTCGCCTAACATGACATTGCCACCCAATATCTATACTTGGATCTTTCCGTTGTATCTAATGAAAGGTCTCGTCACTCACTGGTATCTTTGTCCAGGCTTGGCCCCTGCCTTTCTTCCAATTCTTGTTCTGACCTTTCCAAGTAATACTCTCCGCCTGGGCGTCTCGGGCTGATGGACCATCGGTGCTACGAGATAGGATTGACTTGTCGTCTTTCTTCATCAAGGTAGATTCAATCATTTCATTGGCTCTAACCCTGAAACTATTTGCTCTTCGAACCTTCTCTTCACCCTCAATCGGCGGCAACCCCCCAGAACCATACCCGTTATTCCAGGCAGTTCCACGAGTATCCAAGACTTCGCGAACAATCGGCCCATGGCTGAGGAGTTGACGAGGAGATGGGATAGCAAGTGCTGCACCAATGAGAACGAGCAGGCTTAGACTTTTCATGGCTTTGGTTCTATGATAAAAGTGCAGTGTATATCCTAGACAAAAGCGAATTGCGGTTAAAGCTCAAATACTTGTAGAATTCGTGAAAGATCACCGCGGAGAGAATATCGAGGCATCTTAATACTAGGCTTTGTGCCACGACCCGGCTGGTATTTGGTATGGCAAGGCTCAGCTGAGCCCAACTCTGCGTCGGGGTCGGCATAACTTGTCCCATCTTACGACAGCCACAAATGGAAGTAGAAAGTTCAGTGCGAGCTGCCGTGTGTTCGTAGTATATCAGTCTAGGAGAGTTATTATACAGTGTGAATTTCCGTCAAAATTATGCTTTCAAATTTTTCATAATACATTGTGGTTTTTCTCAATGTGATATTTTCACTTTCCCTTTTCGCTAGCTCAGATTGTTGTTTCCTAACCTCCGAGTAGGTTCCAGAGCTCCATAGTAGCAATATGTAAAGTATGTATCGTTAATGGTCCTCTAATGCATGGTCAGAATCACCGTTGCATAAAATTGCCTTTTATCGATGTTCACATGATGCATGTCGTTATTTCTTTCAAAGTTTCGTGTGCCATATTCGCTTCATATAGCAGATCCCTTAAGAGACTTCATTCTTTTTGGGAGCTCGGCCCAATCATCTCTTTTCTCTAACCTTCCTGGGATAGTAACGTTCCAAGGTCCGGCTTCTAGTTGACAAAATTTATCGTTTCCTGGCATGGTACCGTTCTGAAAATAAGCACCAATCTTGGCCATAGCACACATACTAGCTGTTGCGAATGATGTGTGCTATTTTTTAAGTCAGTGACTGCATATGGTCGTAGAGGTAAAAAATACCCCAATACCATCTATTGTTATAAGCTGAAATTCTTTGAAAATAGAAATACTTCGATCTCCACTAGATGGAGGTTAGATATTGGATCCAGATGGCGAATTTGACTTACTTGATATCTGGGGTTACCAGGTCTCGATTGTTTGAAACAAACAACATTGTATTCTTTGTTGTTACACCAAATGGACCAGCATGTCTCTCAACGCCATCAAAACGCCATCAATTCCCTAACCAGTGCAGGCGACCACATTCTTGAACAATGGCTCCCCTCCAATCCAACTTTGGCTCTTGAGCTTGTTAAATACTGGCATAACTTCTTCCAATGTCTTATTATATAAAACGTTGCCATTGTCTGAACAAGAAATCGAGATTTGCGCCGTGATCGACTTGAAGCCTCCTTCAACTTGGTCACTCAGTAAATTTTCGAAGGACAGAGAGCGACTCTGCTGTCAATTTCTGAAGCGTATTGTGGAAAAGAACGAGCAACCCTGCGGTCTCATCAAAAAGTCGAGCTTAGCGAGCAAATTGCGTAGAAAGCTAAAAGTTTGAGTCCTGACAGAGTCTTATCATTAAGCGTGGCGTTCTTCCAGCCTTGGTCCTTTGCTGTTTTCACATCCAACTTTGTAACCGTATTTTCGAAGCGGCTAAAGATGTCACCTGTGCTTTTTCCGGTATAATAAGCACAAGAATCCGGGCCAAAAAGATGGCAGTAGACGAAAACCGTTGCATATGCGGCGTCAGCGTTCACTGGCCAAGTTTCCATACTTTCTCTTACATAATTATCAGCATCTACGATACCATCTATGACAACTTTATTGATTCAGTCGGGATACATTGATGCAAAGATCTGGCCAACAATAGTTCCATAGCTGAGACCCCAATCATTTAAAACTCATGCATTTTCAACCAACTTGCCTTCTGGGCTGGCTGCGTATGCGTCTAATATACTCACCATATCCTCGACAACGATTTTGGTAGTTATGTGAGGCCCAGCATCAGTCGGACCACCAATTGAAGTTTTGCACGTTTCTCCAGTTGCCTTTGCATCTGTGTAAACCCCCTCAAGAAATGTGGCTCCAATGGCGCTCGATACGTCTCCACGTGCAGTAAGTTGATGGAAGGTTGACAATCCCGGCGCTCCTTGAGCACTATAGTTAGCTGAAGGAGTACTTTGGCCGAGACGACGAGGTACCCAAGCAACCATGTCAAAGTCTCCACCGGTAATCTTCTGAGTTATTTTCGCAGCACGAGAAAGAAAAACGAATACAGATTCACCTAGTCCACCAGGATTAATCAAGATGAGCGTTTAGCTGGTTCTGCTATCGCTGGATATTTGATAAGAGGCACTAGTGCTCGATTGCCGTGTGGCTTCGAGTAGTCGAGAGGTACATCTAAAACAGCGCAACTAAATGAACCGCAAAGATGCCACGCCAAATTTCTTGATAGTGTAATAGACCTTAAATCGAACTCTTCGGATGCATTACGTGCATATATTGGAGCGCTTGGAACGGCAGCTGCTAATGAGCCAATGAGAACAAAACCAACGAAGACGAAATCATGGAGCCTCGTATTATTGAAACCGAAATCTGAAAGGAGTTCCGAGGCTGGAACAAGCAAGACAATGTACAAAAGAGTTCTAGAGGCTTACGCTGCAGCTTAAGTAGACTATGTATGTAAATACCCAGACGCCTTCGTAAACCTAAAAGACTATGCTACATAGAAAAATAGGTATCACTCCTGTATTGTCCAAGAAATTACAAGTACGCAGGAAACGGAGCTGGATTCGGTGCTCAGCGATAGTGAGCAAGGAAGGTACATACCATCCTGATCCAAACGACACTTCATCCAAGACATAATGCAAATTCATTGGAACATAAGAGAGATTCATCTCTGCCCAGATTAAATGTAGACCATATTTTAGAAGATGGCGAGTGGATCAGAAATAATTTCATTAGTATTGCTGCATGGCCGGTGGAGGTAAATGAACAGAGCTATTTCAAGCGCTGCATTGAGCGAGTGGTTTATACCCACTAATCTTCCATGTAAAGAAACTTGACTTGAATCAAATCATGTTCTGGTAGGATATTTACACATAGTGATAGCTTAACATCTAGCTTAATCACAATTCTGACATTCAGGTTTTTGTTGAACATTAGATATCTCGTCTACAGGCTCTGCCGCTTTAACAGAATTTCGACTTGCTTAAAACAGCGGTGAATCCTTCCAGCGGTCAGGATCACTCCTCACATTCCTTAGGATCCGTCATGTTTCCTAATCGACTCCGATACAACATACACTTTTCAAGTTTCCTAGGCATACGAAGAACGTTATTGTTGCTTAATAGCTTCATTCATTCTCAATTTAATCATGGTTCAATTTTCGGCAATTCAAAATACGTGAAATATACAGTAAGATGATATTCCATTGCACACACCGTCCGACTTCCAGCAGATGACACCCACCATGAAACAAGAAAAAATATGGGGCTCTGGATGGAATATTAGAGAGTGTTAGAATGGCCCATACTTCGGTGTATCCCAGTGGCCAACACCCCCCAAGGATTGCATAAAGATCACTGGAAGGAAATTAAGTTCAAATTTAGGATCTTCGGACAAGAATATTTTGATAGCTTATTCTATAATTATAGTAAGGATTACAGATATTGATTGACGCACCTCCTTTGTTCCTCGTCGTCCTGTTAACGGCGACCATAACACAAGAATCCTTTCCTGGTGAGTAGCCTCGTGAATTTATACTTTGATGGACACAGTCTGGACACCTTGTAATTTCCTTATATCATACAACAGAATGCTTGCGAATGAGTCCTGATCTTATATCATTCTTGACTTATCAGTGCGATGCTACAAAAGCAGCAGCAGCTTCTGCATTTTGTGCATAGGCAAGATGTGATGGTACAATCAAAGCTCCATTAACGCAAATATAATCAGTTTTATCACAAAATGTCTGGATTCTTGAAGAAGGGACGCCAGGAATGGCTTTTCCATTCGCTAAAATATGTTAACCATTAACTATGGCGCAGTTGAGATAAACGTACCAGGATCACCAAATATCACAACCGAGTGAATCCACGCTGTAACATTAGCTGGCAGCTTTGACAGCGAATTGTGGACAAGCTGTCCACCTTGTGAATAACCAGAGGCTATCACTTTGGTACTTGGGCACTTTGAAAATGCTGTTCTTATATGATTTGCCCTGTGTGGGTTTAGAACTCATTCTTTCGAGTAAACAGGAAACTCACATTTCAACACTTCCAGCCGGATCACCTCCTTCAAAATATCCATCAATATCAGCATCATATTTGACACCTTGCACCGCAAGATTTGCCGCTCCCAGCCTGTCTTTCAAAGCCTGAAAGAATGGTGGGCCTACCAAAATACCCACATTTCCTAATTCCAAAGTACCTCTCGCGAATACAACTGTGTACGGCTTACAGCTACCGGGAAGATCGTTATACGTAGTCTTTTCACCAGTAATGAACGCTACCAGCTTTTCAAAGCTTGTCATAACACTGGCGACTTTGTCGATTGCTCCATTGACTTTAGGTAGATGGTCTAATAGAATAGTCACGAGCGCATTTAGTTTTGCTCCTCTTATGTCCAAGTTTCTTGTAGCAGGTGGCTGTGGCAAAGGATTGGCGATGGAGAGAACGATAAATGAGAGGATGGCCAAGGCTGCGAACCGCATTTTGTCCGCTGGGTAAGGAGCGAGCGTGTTAATCTTTTTGTTAGAAGAAACGAATGTAAAGCTGGCAAACGCAGCGAAGTTGATTCTTTTCTTTTGCAAAACTAAAGGTTTTCGGTCTTTTAATACTTGGAGAATTCCGACCCCAAAAACTACAATCCCAGCCTGACCTTCTTGGTGCAGATCGGGGGCAAATTTGGCTAAGATAGGAAATAAGAAAGTTTGAAGTTGTTCCGATGAGGCGGATTTAGAAGTTCATACCGTCGGCTTGGTAGAAAGGATTCAAATCATTATGTACGTGGCTGCTTCATATACTATGCCCATGAAGTCTCGTGATTATGCACTTCTACAGAAGGATTATTGAAATCAAGCCATAACGGAAGCGATCAACGAATAGCAAAGTGCCAAAGCATTTGAAGATTTACAAATAATGTTGACGCTAACTAATTTGTTGCGGTGATTGGCTTAGCCATGGGTGTGTGTGATTGTCTACAGACCCAAGGTATCGTGAAAATTAAATCAGTCACTAGAACCAGCGCTTCATAGCCGCTTGCCATGTCAAGTCTAGCACTGTGAGGAAGTATGTCAAATTACACAACCATGTAAACTATCTCCAGCTTCCTGGAATACTCATAAAATTTCAACGCTGTACAAAAAAGCTTTACCAGTTGACTGTCCGACATGTCGCAAACACAGTACGTCTTCTCACTACAGACTTTACTATTCAGATAGTTCTGAAACCTAGAGAAGGTATACAAAACGGTTGGCGACGGCGCTAAATACCCCGGATTTGAGTGATTGGCTCCGCGAGTGCTGTGATTGATTGACGCTTGGCCAATCGGCTGCCAAGCTGAAGGCTTCTTTCTCTATAGCGCTTGGGTTTGAGATGACTTTTTCGTTCCTTGATAGGTGAATGAAATTGATTCACGGAAGATCAGTGGAGCGATAATTGCAAGACTTTACTACCGATGGAGTGGTTTGTTAAAGAACGCCTGCGGACGAGTTACCCTCAAACATGGTCACCAATCAAATGTGTATTTACCGTACAGTGCTTCATGCTGCGATAGACCTTTCAAAATTTAGTTCACATGCAGTGAAGTTGAGGAGGATTTGGACAAAAGAAACGAGTTGATAGTGGTCTGTCTGGGAGAGCCAGGAATTTTGAAAATTAGGAGGCTAAAGTGGTCTTTCTCACGATTTTCAGGTCGAGAATCTAGGTAGTTCTGAACATATTAAATCTACTTTAAATTTTAGTGCATGGCATAACTGTGGATCAAGTAAGTATCTCCACGATGAGCCTATCTTGAGATATTAGCTAAACAGTCTTAGATTCAACCTTAGGTGGAGCTTTAAGGAAGAATCTAGCGAAGAACACATAAGTGTGGAACGCAGCAGCGATGAATGGGTAGATATAAGGTGAGACATTATAGCGCACTTTCGCCAATCCCCATTGCAGGCCTGTGGTGGATGGTTTGGCATCGTCGACAAAGAAAACTGGGAGGCGTTAGCTTTTGGCCGTATGATTTACATCTATGGCACTCCAAAGAGTCATTCAGACCTTGGATCTCGGAATCGAACTTACTAGCTTTCGTCATGCCATCTGTCATTTCCTCGACTTTATATGCTCGGTTGAACATATCCTCTTCAAATCGTACGATGTTTTCATGGAGCAGGTTCTCATCATTTGCTTTTACTCCATCAATAATTGCTTCTGCTAAAAGCATTGCATCTACAAATGCCACATTCACGCCTTCTCCACCAAAAGGCGTCACAAGATGAGCTGCATCACCAATCAGGGTAATGAATTTCTTATGCTCCCACTTTGTGCCAACAGGCAACTGGTAAAGCGGTCTAATTGAGATGTTTCCACTTGTGGATTGTAAGATATCCAACATTTCCGGACTCCAATCCGCAAATTTCTCCATGATCTCATCTTTTGTTGGCAAGTGCTCTTCTTTTGGATAAACCCCTTCATTAAACCAAGCAGAAACATTTAGACTCCCATCACCGATCTGTTGCGCTCCAATGAACTTGTGGTCAGAATACGAGAATAATGATCCTCGATTCACAAACTTTGCAACTGAGGGAGCCTCTTCAGCAGCATTGGGAATATCGAGAGAATAACCATATATTTCGGTGTAGAATGGTTTGGTATCTGTCAATGCATTGCGGACTTTGCTCCAAGCACCTTCTGCCCCGACCACTAGGTCAAAGCCAGTCTCCTCCCGATCCTCAAATCGAAGCGTCAAATCATCCTTAACTTCCAAAAGCCGTGAGCTCCATTTGACGGCTCCATCAGGCAAAGATCTCAACAGCAGGCATCTCAGCTCTACCCTATCGATCTCCGGATTTCCGGCCTTTGAAGCACCGATCTTGAAGAAGAAAGTCGCGTTCTTATCACATAAGCCGATCGCCGACCCATCAAATCGGGAGTATTGGAGATATTCGTCCCACAAGCCAGCTTTTTTAACAGCTTGAAGACCAGAATTGAGATCAAGTGTTCCTCCTTGAGACCGTACGTCGAGAGACGATTCACCTTCGAATATGGTGAACTTAATTCCAGCATTGTGAAGAAGGCGTCCCAACATGCATCCAGCTGGTCCGGCACCAACGATGGCAATTTTTGGTCGGAAAAGCGCCATGTTAGATGGGTTTTGATAAGAACTAAGATTTGGCTCAAGGTACCAATTGTGCGTTGGTACTTATAGTCTTTTTGGATTAACCCAGCTTTTGTGCCAGCCATTTTCCTGGTAGACTTTACAAGAGTTGATGTTAGATCTTATTCCGGTCTCGTGACTCTGCAAGCCTCGCTTAATGTGGAAATTGTGTTGCATTACTTATCAGAATAATGCTCCTGGCATTATATTTATTGAGAGCGATTTATAAGGAGTTTGCCATTAGTTATATCACAATTATGCGGGGTAAAAGCACATAGCTGCAGTAACATTTGCACTCCAAAATCAGCGATACATGTAAGCAAGGTGTGGTCTATAAGTAAAATATTGGTTTATCTTTACAGTACACGGAGCCCAACTCGGAGGGTTAATATAGTATTTACGTCTTGAGAGTATGATGTAAGTTGTTGATGTAGGAGGTGATTTGCACATCTGTGCCAGATTCTTTCGAGAACTCAACCTCATATAGAAGCCATAGGAAGTTGGCTACCATCTATAGAACTCCTTTTCGGCAATCGGCAAGAACCAGCTTTATGAAAGTTGCTCTATACGCCGTTAGATGTTGAGTACTGGACACATGTTCCCATGCACCCATCTAGTACCGACATGCTCAGAGTACTAATCCAGCTTTCCTGAACATCTCAAAACTGTCCAGCCAGCCCTGAACTGGGTCCATATCTCCTTCAAATCCTGTTCCCCTCAGTCTCTTAAGGCTCATCTGCCTGTCGAAAGTCAACCAATAACCCACGCTGTCGAGCTGCGAGCTGCCAGCTCCAACTCCTCCAGTGACAGCATTTCCTAACCCGCACTGTGCAAAGGTATCCCTATTCTGAGCTACATATTCTCCAGGCGTTAAGAATGAGGCGGCCCGAGGGAGCTCACCAACCCCCAGCATATTCTCTTGGGCTTTCGGGCTGTCGACCGGTACCACGCCCACCAAGCCAAACCAGTTTGCCAGATGAGGCCAGAGCTCACCATACGTGCATGGCGTCTCGTTATCGGAAATGTTGAATAGTCGACCGCCGCATATCTTAGGGTGCTGCGAGGCGTAAATCATAAAACGGCCGATTGTTTTGGCGGACACCGGGTTAAACAACGAGTTAGCACCGGCCGTGTTGCCAGGAAAAGGGACATCGATGGCAGTCGCGTTGGCGTCTTCCGTATGTGGTCCGATACCATGCTTGTAGGCATATAGGGACAAGTACTGAGCCCAGTGGAGTGCCAGGCTGAACTGAGAGCCGTTCGGAGTAAACCCAATCTTGATTGGCGTTAGTTACGTTTGCTCAAGTGCGTCTCCAGGACTTACGATCGCATCTGGACAAGCTTCGCACCAGGTCCATTTCTTTCCTTTACTCGCTTCTTTAAGCAGCTCGCGGTACACTGGATAGACGACTGTCTTGGCATAGTCGGCTGGGAGGGTATTTACCATGTCCTCGATCAGGGGAGGCGTGAATGTGCCTCCGGGAAGGTAAATGCCATAACCCTGGCTTTTATTAGCATTAAATATGATGCGAATTCGCACTGCTTTTACCCGTGTACCACCTGGAAATGCCACGAACTGCAAGTTGGGACTGAGCAGTCCGTGGGCGTCAATGACATTCTGCAACATACGCTTGTTAGTTGCGACCTCCTCGATATCATCATCAATTGCGGTAAAAACTTATAAAAGTAAGTATGTGTGTCCGTTTGAAACGATACTGGAAAGGCGACATACCCAAGTAATAGATGTGAGTAACGCTCTCAACATCTTTGACCACCTGGTTCAAGGAATGTGCCAACGTAGTTCCATCACCCTGACGGAGATCAATTCCTGAGACGAGTTGCAAGTCTGGCCGGTGAGATTTTGGCCAATACGTTTCGGAGCGACTGAGCGCGCGATTTGTAATGGCTGTGACCTTGGAGAAAGAGCCAGAGTGAGCGTACGAGCCTAAGAGCTGGTCAACCAGCGCCCACCCAATTAGGCCGGATGCGCCGAAGACGATAGCATGGTTTGAGGCTTCGTCCATTGTCAATGCCTATCGCGAAGTCGGCGATTTCAGGGTCTACGCTATGTTATAATGCGAGAGGCAGTTTCTTTTGGGTGTCTGACTTATTGATCTGCAATTCTGAGTTTGGCAGAAGAGTTCGATCAATCCGCTAGTTGCTTCCAGTCATTATGAATCATTATGACGGCTTAACGGTAGCCAAATCTCTTTCACAAGCCTAATCCGTTATAATACATAAAGCTTCTAAATACTAAACAAGTGACTGCTGCTCTTATGAAACAAAAACACGAGAGGTGACGAATGTTTGAAGAGGAGTTTCTCGCAAAGTACGACGATTGGAATGTTTGTGATGCCTACTGACATTTAAATATTACCGTCGAGGCAGTAGTAGGTAAGCATGGGTAGCGTATATTTGTTTATTTGCTCATCTCCTATTTGTCACGGTATAATGCTTGATTGATGCTAGCTAGCATCAAGTAACAAATCAATATCGTAGATATGGTCTGTATTGAGGTGCAATATCGAAAAGTGAGCTTCATAGAGATGAACTGGGCGCCAAGAATGGATCGCTATTTGGCCCCAATAATGTACCCCTACCAATCTTCAGGCAGTCCGGGGCAGAAAAGCTTATTGAAGCTTGTTTTACTTGTAGTTCCATGTGTAGTAGTATCAATATGCTACTTATGTACTCTTGTCACAGATGCTTTGATGATAAAGCGTATTAAAGAAAGAAAAATTAAAAATTAAAAAAGCATAGCCAGGTCAAGTCGCTAGCTTAGCTACTTTGGCATTTTCTATAGGAGGCAATTTGTTTCTCACAAAATTAGCATACATTTTGGGTGTGCTCATAGTTGATACTCCTACTGGTAGCCTTACACTACTCTATGCCGAAGGAAGTTAGGAATTCCAACAAATAGACAAAGAAACCAATCGTGAGTGCAGGCGATGCAAATATTATATAGAGTTTCTACGAAATTAGCAGCATTTTACTCTATCTCCTCAATCCTCGGTCTGCTTCCACTCGAACTATCCCCTCGGATTGGCTTGATTGAAAGACCAGCCAGATGCTCTATCTCCATCTGCTCAGTTTGCAGTGGTAGCAAGGAGTTCATCTGCCAAGTCTGCAAACCCTCGATGACATCTTTAGCATGTTGCTGAACTAGTCCATCATTATCAGTTTGCTCCACATACTTCAGAATGCGTTGCACGTCATCGAGACTTTGACCAACGAAACCAAAAGCAAGTTTTTTGCCCTCGCTCCGAGCCGCATCAAGTGCCCGTACAAAGCTCATAATTAATATTATGGCTGCTCGCCGCAAGATACCCTTTTCCGGCTCGGACTCAAGTGTGAGAATATGTATGCTCAGATCGACGGCGGCTGACACCAAAGTTGATCCTATTCCTGCAATGTTTGCCTCCATAGCAAAGCCAAAGATTGAAAGCGCAGACGCCCGAATTCTCACATCTTCGGAACCACGTTTGCTTTCCCAGCCTGACACAATCTGTGCAAGAATCTCATTCTCCGGTGTCATCTCCTCACCAAGCTGAGGGACCTCCCCACCCCAGGCATCTTCAGCTTCTTGGTGTTTTTTTCGTTTTAATTTATTTGACTTCTCTTGATCCTTCTCCGCCTTCAATCGATGTCCGCGACGGCCGGCGATTGATAACAGACCTTCACAGACAGTTCGCGCCGTATTACCTGAGAAACTCGAACTGGAGTTCTGAATGACTTGTAATAGAGCTTCTCCGAAGCGAAGTCGGCGATCGAGTTCCGAGTCTTCATTAGCATCCACATATCTGTCTACCAGATCCTTCATCACCGCCCTCGGATGCTTTTGAGAGAGCTCAATGAAAGATCTTATGAGCCGTAGATAGATATATTCATCCCCATCCTGTAATAGTGACGAAAATAATACAATAATAGCCGGAATATCAATGATAGGACAATCATCTCGGACAAGTCCAGAAATGAGCTCAAGACCATGTACGCGTACTGGTGGCGGTGATTCTACAGATGTGAGATACGAGAGAGCGAGACTGTAGGTCTTTCGATCTTCTGCCTTTTGATCTGCGGTAGAAGCGACTGCCTGGTCGGGATCGGAATCGTCTATATGTTTTCGAAATTGGAGAAGCATTAGTAGATTCTGTGCTGTAGTTGCAATATCCAGGGTTGACCTTCTGGCTATCAAGCTCAGCGACGTCGTTATTGCTTCCAAGCTACTTCCAGTCTCTGGGCTATCTCGAAAGTTAGGAGAGGCCAGAACCAAATTTAAAAGGCTTAAGGCTATGGAAGCTGTTTCTTCCTTTCCGTCATCATCACGGTCAAGGTCTGACAGTATTTTACACACGAGCTCGAGAACTTGATTGGAGTTATCAACAAGTTTTTCTGGAATCGAAGTCATCATTTTCTGCATAACCCTAGCTTCAATGAGCCGTACTTCCATGTCTTCATGCGACTCTTGAGCTGCCTCCCGAATTTCTACCTTAGGAGTATGTTGTTGTTGTGAGACTGCGAGCCATTTCTTGCAGAGTTCTATGAAAAGTCGCGACACATTCGAGTCCATTTCAGGCATATCCTTTATTAGTGTAATCAAATCATCCGCGGCACTGTCGATTGCTGCTAAATTTGTCTCAGATTGACTTTTCATATCCTCGTCTGATAACAGTAAGATTTGGATCCCGCCACTTGAGCATTCTGCATATTTCCAATATTTGCTGGAGTTAATAGATCTTCCGTCAAATAACAAGTTGTTGACAATATTCTCTAAATCACTTGCTATAGACTGGGCAGCAAGCTTCTGACTAGATGGCTTTGTTGAAGAAGAAAGCTGGAGAAACATACGTAAAAGCTTCCGAGCTGGGGTGCAAAATTTTCTTTCGATCAATTCGCTCCCACTCGACCAAGATGAGATCGACCACAAAGGTAGGAGGAGAGGCCGAAGTAAGCGCATAGTCAATGAGGGATGAGGATGAATTGTTACGAGTGCAGTTAGTCTTTGTAGGCTCTTGGCTAAATCTGATGAGCTCGTCAGAATTCGAGGACCTAACGTCATTATTTCTTCGTCTTTGACATTTTCTTGAGCAGCTAGAGTCGGATCGATGGAGGAAAGAATCGGATCTACAAAAGCTTTCCAGCCCGCCATACCTGTAATCTATCAATACTGTTTTCCCGATCAAACGAGTCTCACATACCTGGAGCTCCATATGCTTTTCGACCCAATATTCCAAACCCAATGACAAAGGCAGCCGCCCTGTCCATTTCGGGCTCACCTTCACCTTGAAGTAGTGAAAACAACTGTGGTGCAATACCTGAAAACCAATCATCTGGTGACATTCCCGCCGGCGGGGTGGACAAAAGTTTTGAGGAAGCACTAAGGGCTTCTTGGGTGATAGGAGCTCCTCTTCCAGCCTTGACTGCTGCATTATAGCCTGCAGTACTTGGATGGACAGAAAGGATAAACTCGATGGTGTCTTGAACCCCTCGTTTTCTGAGCGGCAACATGGTCAAAGCTGATAATAGAGGTGCCCGTAGCCATGATTCTGTTCTTCCCGGCTGGACAAGAAGATTCAAAGCTGGCATAAGAGACAGGTTTCCCGTACTTTTAATGGTCAGCAGGAACTAACAAACGAACATATTGAAATACCTCTCTATTAGTGACTTGAACTTCAACAGGCTCGGTTGTCGAGTTGCCTCTGGCAATTCGGGATTAAAAGCCCACTGGCCATATTGAAGCAGATCATCAACCAACGGAGGTTGCCCTCTCTTTTGAGACCCATCTTGTGCCATAACAAATCAGAAAATTCTACGTTGCTGAGGTCCACGGTGAAGAGATAATTTTCTACCCAAGTTTTCTCTCTACAAGTTTGTCTTTCATTTGACAATATCGACTACTCAGCTCGAATACTAAGACTGAATGTGGAGTATGAAGTGTGTGAGAAACATGCTCAAGTAAATGTTGAGAACCTTTGCCGGTTCCTTTTAAAAATGGTTACTCCGACAACTTATCTAACACTGATAGCGATGTCCGATCTAGAAGTCGACTATGTACTCATTACCTTAGATAAGCCTCATTCTAAGGAACAAAGTTAGGAAGAACTTCGATGAAAGTGATAAAAGTATTCTTGATGACAAATCTAAAGTCACGTGACTTGGCGACATGCCATGATGCGATAGCGCGTCTTCTCAGCCACCAAACATGTCTTGTCATTCCATCTCTCTTCTGTCACCAACTTCATCACCAACCATCACCTCTCAGATGGTCAATCACGTCTATCCTCTCTTCGTAATTAGATTCCACCAATACCTTGCCAGATAATCTCTAACAAATAGTAGTACCGATTCTCTTAGTTGCAAAATCAAACAAACAACGCGTCCCTCGAATGCTATACAATGCCTTGTTCAGTACATAATCAAGAAGCATCTTTCGCTCGCCCAGATCGCACGCAAACCAAGCACTTCACCCTCCCTATAGACCTCTGAGCCTTTTTCCTGACAAGGAATTACAAGGCTTAGATCTTAACCCTAAGTATTTGTCGGTTTTAGCTTTGCGGTCACAGTTATTCTTCCAGGCTATTAGACTTCTGCTGAAGGGTTACCAGGACGCCGCAAGGCTGACTGGTTTTCAACGAACTGAGGATTGAAAACTTGGGAGGATAGTCCAGATGTCGAAAGGCGATAAAACGGACATCTTCCATGAGCCGTTCTGGTAAGAATCTCACGCTGAGGTCGCTCGTCGGGTTTGTCGGCTGGACATAATACTCTGATCAGTTTGGATTGTCTTCGTTGATGCATACATGGCTTTAAGGATAGGAGATGTAGTGTGGGATGGCACAGACACTTCCCTGTGGAGTCGTCTCTGGATCTTGTTCGAGGCTTTTCAGAACTGATAACCACAGTCTCTATCAACTTTGGTAACATGGCCTCTAGAATTTATTTCGGATATGAATGCCGAGCACAACTGGGGATCACAAATAGACTGTATTTTGCGCGCATTTCAACAACTTCACGTTTGTGATATGGCTTCGGATCCCACTCGTCTGAATCATTTGCACTGCATTTGTAGCGAGGTTTCGAGAAAGAGAAAACAGCCTTCAAACAGAGATGCAAAGCAGAATACGGTCCTCTACTGTACGTTGGTACGGAAAAGACAAGCCCTATTGTCACGCTCCAGACGCTTTCATATCCAAATAATATTCTTGATATCCGGTTGACAAAGATGGGACGGTGCGATTTTGAATAGTAAAGATGTCCCGTGCTGTCTTTTTCCTGTCTGTTTACTTCTCTGAAGTTACCAAAGGTCACTGCCTCCAACCTATTTTACGCCAGAAACTCGTCTGTGACGTAGTCAGCTCACAAGACCATTGCCGCGGTACCAACCATAGGCATTGTCACCACGAGTGTGATTCCGATCAGCCGCATCAACCTTCTCCCATGAGCCCCGTCTCATGGTGATGGAGGACGCCGATACTCAGTCAAACATCCTCGCGGTGTTCGACCCCCCTTCCTCTACATCTTATCTATTCTGTAGAAAGGATGCAAGAGACGACTGCGGTTTTTGTTGATGTCTTTTGTCCGCCTTTGCCCTGCGTTATGTTTCGGCATATGCGTGGAGGAAACAAAAACTTATCTCAGAGGGTACTGCTATACAAACAGAAAGAGGCTTCTTGATTATGCTGAGGTATTTGCTTGTTCTTGGCTACTACTGTTGTTTGGCCGGCCTTCTACTTCGGTGGAAGACTGGGAGATGTTAGGAGTTTGGAGTGGTGATTGATCTGAAGTGGTGGGGAGACTTCTTGAACACTCACTGCTATTCAAGTTTCGAGTGTTATTTGCTTGGGAAGGAGGACAGCAGAGTAACGTCTAGGATCGGACCCATCTAGCGTTGGAGTCAAAGCTTAGTGCTTGTCTTTTCTAGGTAGCGTTGCTAAGTTGTCTGACTTTTCGAAAGATCGATTCTTGATATTTTGTCTGGCTGTGTAATGCGATGGAAGCCTCTGGTGGTTGATGTTCTGGCCTATCGGAGCTTGTGGGGTTTTGGGATTTCGGACAGGCCAGCTGGGATGGTAGTCCTGGGCTGCCTCTGCTCTGGTGATTCAGGTAGAGGCAGCCCCTCCATAATTTTGGGGATAAGTCTACCTTCTTTTTCCGATATGAAATAGTACTAACATCTGCCGTAGGATATACGGTAACCGCAGGTGGCCTTCGGGTGAGGGACGTGAAGGAGCTTAACACTGGGCTGTTGGTGTGGACAGTAGCTTGGAGGAAACATCACCACCTCAACATGTTTATGCAATCACGGAATTACAAGATTGCAGAATGGGTGTGGTGCAAGCCTCTGAAATTTATCGGATCGTATAGACACAGGCTTCGGATACAGTCATTCAAATAACATATGAAAAGTTACAGATGGGCTACAATATATGGAAAGCTGGCTTCTTCACCTTTCCAGTCTCTACATTCTGTTTTGTCAATGACTTGGAAGTCGAATATCTTCTTCAGGTTCTCAAGATTTTAATTAATACCCTACATATCACATCGCCAAAAAGACATGATCGCAGGTAGGCAGTCAATCCTAAACGCCGTGCCCTGTGCCCAAATGCAAGCCATCATTCATACAAATACATCAGATCATTATAAGCCAGCGAAGAGTCCCCAGGCCATCAGTCCAAATACCATGGCATTCCAGCCCATTTCCATCCTCCCAGCGCTATTCTTTGACAACCCAAATGGCAAACCCTGAGTACTAAACGTAACATCCTGCTTTACGCTCGCATTGTAGCACTGTCCATTGGCAATGTCCAGTCCTGTGAGATCATCCGGCACATTGAAAAACATGTATGTATTCTGATTCAGTCCCTTGAACCCGTTCGTCTTGTATGGAAATTTATCTTCGGGATCTGTTGCACTCGTGTTTCGGATGAAGATGCATTGGACTTGGCCGGGATAATCGGTTGCAAGGGCAGGATAGGCTTTCATAACATCGGAGTTGGATGTATCGGCCACCAAGATGAATTTACGTTCAGGATAGGTTTGGAAGATGCGATCGAGGAGATAGCGACGGATAGAGAGAGTGGCGGATACATCACTGAAGTTGAGAGGGCGGGTATCAAAGGATCCGCCGGGGTAAGTCTTGTAAATGAAATCCATGTAGTTCCGTGTTACTTGCTCTGGAGTAGTAGTCAGGTAGTGGAAATGCATGTTAGGAAGACTTTTGCTCCAGTTGGCGTAGATGTCGGGCATGTTGAGCCATGGGGTAAATGGGCGAGCGAAGGAGTTCAGAAGACCCTCGTCTGGTTGGTAGATCTTGGTGACGCGCAGGATGTCATCAATGTCGGAGATGATAGTCATTCCGGTTGGAGGAACAAGGTATGATGTTGCATTTCCGGTGAGTGTTCCATCGGCGTAGACATTCAAACGTTGGAGGCTGGTGGTGGTATTTCCAGCTTTCAAGGCACCATCTGGGTTTGCTAGGGTGAGGAATTGATCGTAATCACCTTGGTCGGTAGTTTGGCCAACAAGAGTGATACTTTGTGCTCCACCGCTAGGGGTGACTGCATTTCCTCCGCCAGATTCACCATCTCCCCCTTGGCTATCAGCTGGCTCCAGGTGGAAAGAGACATTTCGATCACCTTGTTGCACAACGAAGATCGAAGCAGTTAAGTTTCGTGCTTGGACTTGTTGGGAAGGTGGAAGAGATTCGATGTCTGTGCCAATTAGGAAGATATTTGCGAGATCGTTAAGTTTGGATTCCGAGATATTAGGTTGCTTAAAAACATTCCCACGGAATCGCAAATTCCAGCCTTGTTCTGTCCAGTTCGCGTAGGATCTGTTATTCGATTAGCAGGAGGTTTTGTAGTTAAAGTATGTGCACGATTGAAACATACGGGATATTCAAGACCTGCGTAGGGGCAGCATCTAAATCTCCATCGCTGATTCCCAAGCTCTTCTGAACCTGGCTTCCCGTGGGGAAGTCTTGAAAGAAGTTGGGTACTCCATCTGCGACGTAGGAAGGGAAACTGCCTAAGACGCTGCCCACGTAACTTCCTAGACCTGCAACTTCGGATTTCGCATCGTCAATAATATCTCTACGCTGCTGGTCTGGTCGGACTCTGGTTGGCGGCGAGCGGTTTGATACAGTCGGCGGTGGTGTGATCATAGGATGAGGCACGGCGAGGGCAACTGGCAGAACAGCCAGCAGAATGGTGGAAACCGAGGAAATCATGGTGAGATGATCTTATGGGAACGGAAAGAGCATGCACGAGACTCCAGAGATGTTTTGATTCGGTGCCTTTGTAAGAAGGAATGGATATTCAATTGCACGCCGGAATGACAGAAAACACTCCAATCCGCAGAGTCCAGGGGAAAGAGACTATTTAAAGAGCTCCAGCTCGATGTTTATTGCGCGGGTGGAATTCCCTGTAATTTCTTGCTTTGGGCCGGTTCCAGTGATGTCATTCTCATCCATCCATGATTTGGCCCCGCCAAGCCGCATATTATTATAGGAGCATAGTCGCAAGGTGAAACTCCAGTACGGGATATTATAATACTATACCACCAGAGCACCATAATGCATGATCTCCCAGCCGAGACCGCGCCTGATTTCAAGTTGATTACCTCTTGAAGTGGCCCGTCGAGAATGATGTGCTGATGGGGGTGGTGTTGGCTAAATTACAATGGACGCTAATGGTGAAACTCCACATGCAGGTACGATCGGGCACCCGAGACTCAGACAGTAGAATATAGAATTAACAACCCGAGGGTGACCTCGATCTTAAAAAGGTGCAATTGCGATTTTCATTAAGAATGTGTGCGAAACATGATAGTAGTGTTATTATATAAATATGGATACCCCAGATTCTCAGACGGCTCCTATTAAGCTTTCGCTAGGGAGCTGTCTAGTTAGCGCCAAACGCCCAGGTTGGACAAAACAGTCCCCCTTATATTAAGCGAGATGTGCTTGGAAGCTTCATGGGGTTCTAGATGTTAGTATTGGATCAGAGGAACCTGTACTACTTGATGTCAGATATATGGCTACATTGACTTCTGTTCAAATTTAGAAATTCAAATCTACGAGCTTTTGGTTAAAAGGCGGTATAATGGAATTTCATTCAAGGACGGTTGAGCTGGTCCTCTTACCAAATCTACGACCAGGATTTGAAGAACTGCAGTCCAACCGCCATAAAAGACAGCATTTACAGCAAAATTAAATTCTTGAAATTAGCCAAGCAATAATATGAAGCCTAGCCAACGCAAAATAGAAGTCAAACGTGAATGGCTAGCTATAAAAAAAACAGAATCTGGAAGAGCCAATATCAATGAGATTGAAACCAAACTACAGATAAAATATAACCCAGGCACAATTTCCTTTGTCTTTTGGGAACTTTAGTTCTGATGGAGTATAGCCGAAATTTGGCGTGGCCTTGAAGTATATGCGACAGACATCTTGAATGGCACCTGACTTTCATACAAAGATAGTTCTACGTTAAAGTGATAAGTCAGAGGTGAATTAGCGGGGAAACTTTTGGGAAGCCGGGAAGATAAATGCAGCGGAAGTTACGCCTTTAATTCTTTAGCCTCTGGGATAACCAAAGAGTAAGAAGCCTCGCCTTTCTTTCGGCACCAACATTTCCAGTGAGGCTTACAAAGAAATTCAATTCACCACGTCGTTCACGTATCCAGGCAGCAATCTTTGGCGTTCGGTTGGCCTTTCTTTCTATCATACTTTATCCTCCACCTACTAACAGAGGTGGTGATAGATCACAAAGTCTCAACATCACTCTCATTCCAAAGGCTTGTGCTCTAAATCAAAGAACTGTGAAGAGATCAGAGCTAATTCCAACTCAACTCTCACACTTCAATTGCCGAATACCAGACCACTTATCAAAATCATTACTTCACATCAAAATTCCAATCTCAAACATCTATGATAGCTCATCAAGTAGGTTTTTTTTGTCTACTCAACAAAAGCTTTTGTTCTTTTGCACAACTTAATTTGGTACACCAGGCTTTGACAGGATAGCGATTTTCAATTTACCTTGTTCGCCATGGTTTCAGATCTCCAAGAGACTGGCCGATGGAAGAATCTTCCTACAATCATTCTCGGTCAAACATGCAATCAACATCGCGCGAAACGTATTATGTCGGTTTTCGATGCTTATGGTCATAAGTATGCTAAGAGCTGGTCCAAGTTGAAGTTCTTGAGTGAACTTTGGAGCTATACTACCCGACGCAATTTTACACCGGAAGAGATTACCGTACTCGAAACTTGGCTAAAATATGGGGGCACGACAGAAGAACTTCAAAAAGAGCTTACAGAACCGCGAGGAGGCTGGGAATGCGGTATTTGCATGGAAACACGTTTTAGAGAGGATCGAGCCCAGCAGGATATCACGCCGTCTTGCCAGCATGAGCTAGCAATCTGTACTACCTGTATATCCAAAGATCTCGATTTCCAGATCGTCAACAAGCCATGGGATGAGATTCAGTGTCCTCTCTGCCCTGTGCGTCTTCCCTTCGTGTCAGTTAAACTTTTTGCAAGCCCTGCTGCATTTGAACGGTATGCTAAGCCATTCCCTGCCACCAACGTGTCAAGAACTGAACATGCTATTTAGCTACGATCAAAAATCCCTCATCGCATTCTTTGCCACCATTCCGAACTTCACTCGCTGTCTAGGCCCAAAGTGCGACTCTGGCCAAGTCCACGGAGGAGGCGACGATCAGCCTATCATGACCTGCACTTCATGTCAGTTCAAGACTTGCTTCACCCACCAGGCTCCCTGGCACAAAGGTCAGACTTGCAGGCAGTTTGATGAAGCAGCTGTCCAGGAGCACAAGGTACAGGACAAAAAGGCACAGGAGAGAGCCTCGAAGCGGTAAGCTAAAGCTTCTGATTAAGTTACCTAATCTCGACAACCTTGCCTAATTTTGCTATAGATATCTCGACAATGAAACCAAGGAGTGCCCAAACCCTAATTGCGCAATTAAGGTTGTCAAAATATCGGGTTGTGATCATATGACTTGTAAGCCTCGTGTTCCTACAGAGTTGAAATTCTTGTCTAACAGTAACTAGGCCGCAGATGCAAATACGAATACTGCTGGCCCTGCCTGGTACCATACAGCAAGATCAGAAGCCAGGGTAATACAGCACACCAAAGATCTTGCAAGTGGCACAGTGACAACTTCGATGATGAGTGAGCAATAAAACTCCGGGCCGCAGCACCAGACCTTGTATGGGGCCATCATGGTCTCACCTCGCCAAACAAGTCAGAATCTACTTCCACGACTATGTTTGTTGAAGTTCATCCTGTGACGTTGAATGGTGAACCCAAATTTGCCAGTTCAAAGATTACCAGTCTCACCACTTCAGGTTCCAGCACTCTTATCACACTCTTCTATATTCGACCTCCTCAGAGACGATTCCACGCTCGGTGTTCCATACAGCCACTTGTCATTCTTTCGATTCCGCCTTTTTTAATCATGAGGATCGTGTCATTTTCTTTTGCGCAAAACCATGGAAAATTCATTGGTACAGGGTCACTTTTTTTTAGTACTGGGAAACTAAAGGCAAAGTAGAGCCTCTGAGTAGCATTTAAGTCAACGCTCCTCTAATTTCACTGGGACAACCTGTCGCCTCTTAGGAAAAACTAAGAAGGATCTATGGGAGCCTCTCTCCAATTAAACCATGCCATGGGAGCGTTTGATGCACATTTTCCTTGATTTCTTTATTGACCGTTCTGGGAAACTTTGTACCACATTAGTGGCGTAGACAGCAAAAATGAATCTGATTTGTTTTTAATAAAAATCAAATATCAGTTGTGTGAGTCGATGGTAGAAGCATGAGGACATAATTTTGGCTAAACTCGGTATCTTTACTAGTTTTACAATAGACACTAAACATACACACAGCTAGAATTTGCAGCATGTCAGATATTGAGCAAATTATACTTTCAGTAAGGTGCACGAGATAATTTCTAACGTAAGGGATCACGGCAGGTAAAAACCCTATCATAACTCATTGTTACTCTGTCAATGAAGCTCCCAATGCCTACCTACTAGGAGCAAAGAACTCCAACTGATAAGACTCCCCAACAAACGGTTTACTACCAACTTCCACCCCCGGTCCCAATACTAAAATATCCTCCGCTGAAACCCTCAATCCCATCGGGTCCCTGGGTCCCTCTTTCTCCCCCATCACCATGCTCGGAAACTCCAACCTCGGTTTACCCTCTCCTACAAAGGTCATCAAGACCCATTCACCTCTTCCCCTCTCAGTTACACCATTAATACCAGAGCTACCAGATTCACAAGGGCCAGGTGTCAGAGCGAGGTTAGCGGATAGACGTAAGTCGGAGAAGCAATCGGCACTGGAGGGACGACGGCCCGGAATACGATGAACGGGCGGATCAGACATCCAAATATCGGAGAGGAAGACGTTTTCAGCATAGGCGTAGTCGTAGGGACGGATAGATTTAAAAATGCGCCCTAAGACTTCGAGAAGGGGGCGCAGGGCATCTAGGAGTGCTATGAAAGCGCTCCAGTATGGGTTGATAGGGTTGAATGTGGCGGATTGGGTCCAGAGGGGGAGCACTGACATTTTATTAGCTCGAAATTGTTGCTTGTTCTAAGATTGGAACTCGTTGGTATAGAAAGCATTACTTACCAATTGTACCGCTTGACTCCCCAGGGCTGCGAAAGATGAGATTCTGATTTGCTCTGGTAGGAGTTTTGAGAGGACATGCGCGGAGGAAAGCACGTATGGCGGCAAGGATCTCGTATTGAGGCACGAACGAGACTTTCGGGGCGGTTTTGCGCTGCAGACCCTTTTCTCTGAAATAGAGGCTTCCGCAATAGGGATTAGTACAGACAATCGCTGATCTGGGGCACGTAGACGTGTCTTCTTACCTATCAATCTCAAAGTCGCGCGACATATTGTTGTCCACTTCTAGCTGCTTAATGAGAGTTCGGTCAACGAAAGATGGCTCTCAATTCCGTGAGAGATAGAGGATACAAGTATTACTTAGTTCCACGCATACCAGAGTGAATGTGAATCCAATCGAGGTGATTAGAGTGGTCCCCCAATGACCAAAGTACAATATCAAGCAGGTGAATGCTCAGACGAGTTGGTAAGAACGTTAATGACAAGACAGCAGGAGCCACCAAGTCTTTACAGCCCAGAAAAGAACCTCCCTTCCACCCTACAACACATCGGTCTTCGGATGCGTTCTTACTTTTCAACGATCCTATAGATTATGCCACCTAGGCGAAAGCCTCGCTTAACCTCAAAGGAAAGGAGTTTTTCCGTCCGAGAAAAAGCACACACATTTGAAAATATACTCTCTATAATAACCACTTGTGAGAAACAGCTAGTATAAACTAATACAAACTCCACCCAGAGCCCAAACTGGGTTACCAAAGATCCGGCATTTGGCGTAGCGAAGCGTCACGGCGGTTCTAGAGGAAAGGGAAGGATAGAGATTGGGGCATAGGAGGACGATACGATACGAGCCGCACATCAAAAACCCTTGAGGGTTTTCTAAAGCCACCCTGCGAAACAGGTTGGTCTTGAGTTTTGTCGTTTTATTTTTTTGCTCAACTTATTGGGGAAGAAGTCGAGGGACTGGAGAGCAATGGTCCTCTTGTTAGTCCATTAATTTCTTTTTCAGGTGGTTATATATGTGGGTCTTATAAGCGAGAACAATAAGGGGGTGGTTACTTTTATGCTTCCTCTCACAAAAAAAGTGAAATACCACGATAACGCAAAGGTGATCCCTTAAATTTTAGCTACGCTCTCAATCCAACGCCCATAGATCCTATCAAAGGAAATCTGGGATCAATAAGTAGTGTCAAGAATTTGAAGCTGAAGCTGCACTGAAGACATTCCATATATGAAAAGTAAAAGGTGATATCAAATAAATTATACCGGTTAACTATGCTCCAATGATGCGCCCGCTAGCCATACGCCGTTCTAAATTATGCTAAATTCTACACTTGAAGTCATCAGTCAATGACTTATGGTTCAGATACCCATATCATCTCTGGCCCGGCAACTGTTACAGTATGCAGATCGTTTGCATTCTGTACCTCACCACTGACCAAAACACCCCACACATGTCCAGATAAGTCAGCGGGTACGTTTACTGTTCCGCTTCCTGGCTTGTTTGCATCAGGAGTTACGGCCTCATAGTATGTTTTTCCCCACGGTCCTAGATATGCCATTTTCAATCCCGCTTTCTTAGAGTCATCGTAAGTGACAGTGACGCTCTTTAGGCGCTTGTTCTCAACTGGCCCTCTGACCACAGGAAGGGCGGGATACGTCGTAAATGGAAGCTTGTCGGGGCAGGAGTTGGCCTCGACATAGTTGGTCATGATGTATGAGTAGACTAGATTAGCTGGCATGGCAACTTCACGTGGTGCAGCCGCGGGGATGTGGTTCTGCATCATGTTGATCAGACCAGCCATTCTGGCTTTTGAGCCAATAGTTGAGGCGAGTGGGCCGACCATCCAAATATCAGTGCTAACGACAAGTCCGATCGTATCTAACAAGAGACCAATTTCAAGAAGTACGATTGTCAAAGAGGTCTTGACAAATTCCTCAATGTTGCTTTTTGGGAACTTGTACTTGCATGGCTGCACAACAGGCTTCTTGTAGTGGCTGAGCGAATCAGTTGAGGTGTGGCGATGGACGATGGATTGCGCGCCCATAGAGCCAACAACGTTCTGTATAGTGGGTGGGTATTTTCCTTTCCATTGTCCTTCGGTGATCTCTCTATGACCGTTCACTAGAAGGTCAACCAACGCGTTATCGACCCAATTGATCAGTTGCAAGAGGTTGGTGGCATTGTCGGAAACTGCTGGGGCCCATCCATAAGCTGCTGGCTGTGGTCCTCCAGCCATATTTTGAGTGTCTGGAGTCAAAGTCGCATCTGGAGCTGGTGGAGAAGGAAGAGCAGTCATGACAGGAGGCTCAACTGGTGATGCTGGGTTCGTTCCAGTGGGAGGGTTGTTAACTGGAGGTGGTGGTGGGTTATTGCCCGCAGCTGGGGGTGCACCAGCACCGCTCGTATCAATCACATTAGTTGATCCTGTCTTGACCTCGTTGCCATTGATTTTGAGAACGCCACCAATAGGGGCAGTTGGCGGAGCACTACTATCACTAGCTTTTGACGCGCCAAAAATGTATTCTGCGAGGGTCTTGTCGCCAGTAGTTGGTGCATTGATGCTTCCAACCATTCCAGCTTGACAATGTGTCCCCTTTGTCTGCGCACAGTAGAACCAAATTGGCTTTTTGTCATCCTCAATAACAATTTGAAAATTGATGTTTGACGGCGACAGAGTGGTTGGAACAAATCCACTAGAGAATCCCTTGTTATCAGCAAGCGGATGGCAGGGATCCGCAAAGCTAGACTCCGTGACGGTGTGATTCTACGCATTGTTAGCACTCTAGCCTTATTGATATATTTTGCAAATATTGCGATATACCTTAGGATTGAAGCTGAATTCAACGACTGTCCTCGCGATCTCAGTTATGTTGTTTGGTGTAAACTTCAACTCGCCATTCAAACCGACATCAACGGAGAGTTTTCGCAAACCACCACTGGGAAGCCCACCAGCAGGGGATTCACTGGGCTTCGCAGCTTTTAATGCTAATGCCTTGAAAGCATCAAATGTTTTGTCACCCGAATCTGGACTAAAAAGATGTTAGTAAGAACGTGATGAAATTGAAAAATATAGGTGATATTTGGACGTACGCGTTGATTGCTCCTACCATGCCTTTCTGGCAATGGTCTCCATTCGTTTGAGGGCAGTAGAACCATATTGGTTTAGTATCGTTGACAGTTATAGTAAATGTTGTACGAGCAGCAGTCGTATTATCCTGTGTGGGCACAAATCCAGAGAAGAAAGCTCCAGCTTGTGGCACACAAGGTTTGTCAAACGTTGACTGAACCACAGCATGGTTCTAAACGATCAGTACGGGTACAAGTAACTTGTGATAGGAATCTTACCTTAGGAAAGAATTTATAAGTAACAGTATCTCCAACTGCAGCTTTGATAGATGGAGGATCGAATACTAGACCGCCTTTCCCGACCGTTACGTCGATATTTGCTGCGAGGGCAGAAGACACCGATAGCGCAAGGCCGAAAGCGAGAGTATTTATGGAAAACATGATTAAGATTTAAATGAAACCACACAGTAGAGATGACTAGGAGATTGAATATGAAAGACTTGCTCTATGCAAGAAACCAAGGAGAGAGATGATGAATGGAAATAACCCAGAAAGAGTGGAAAGTGAAATATATATGAACAAACACTTCTCGTGCTGATACCCGCAATATCAAATACACATAGAAAGCCTTTCCAAGCCATGATCCCAGCACCAACAAGGTTTATTATGTGAGGATAGGGCGTGTTAGTGAGTTGTAGTCAGGATTCAAAATAGCATGTCAGTGTCCGTTTGGCAGAGCATCAGCCCCCGGAAACAACAAATCCAGGCTTGGCCAACGGCACGCGGCTATTTACATATCCGAAACAGAGTGCTAGTAATCGCTAAGGCGCAAAAGTGTTGGAGCTGACTGTATTTGGGGATGTTGGTGCTAAATATCGGCGAGGTTATAATTAACTTGTGGACTGCATGGTTGGCTCGGGTATGCTGCGGCTTACGCTGGTCAGGTATGATAAGACCTAGAAACGTGTGAAAAGCGCCAATCGACGCTAATTCGGACGCTGAGAAGAGATCGGGGAGGTACAGGCCACAGCCATGGCCAAGATGCAGGGCTTGTGAGCCCAAGTGCAAGGGTTGTCCAAGCTTATATCGGCTTGGGATATCAGATCAGATATCCTATAGACCCTCCCTCACTTACTATAATGCTTTCTTTTCCGTCTCATTTTTTCATGTCCAGTTAAATATTTCCTTCGTTCTTATGTTGAAGAAACTTAACCTTGTTCCTGCAATAGAGCAAAAAACACAAGAGAGTCCCTACTCCCATCGACTTCGGAATAGACGCTCTGTGAAGACTACTAATATGGCCAAACTTGGCTTCGCCGCGACGTTTTTGTCCTCTTTTACTTTCACACTTACTCTTCTCGTTCTCATTGCTGGCGTGAACAAACACATCTTACCTAATTTTTACTTCTTCAAAGTAGATTCTCCGCTTTCATAGAATAAAACCAAAAGCTGATCTCGTTTCCAGACAAATGCCAATGCCTCTTCCATACCAGGCGCCCTCTCGAGTTCTCTATGGCTGAAAGATATTGGAGGTATATCGGGGAGTGACCTTACTGGTGTTGGGAACTCTAATGCTACCATCGAGTACAAAGTTACGCTTTACGGTTACTGTACCTCTGGCCTTCCAAGCGGCGATGTTTGTTCCAGAAAGATTGGTTTCAATTTTGACCCCGTCCGGGACTTAGACCTGGGCTCAACTTCTCTGAAGGACTCATTCAATACCCTCTCACCATATCAAAAGACAGCCTGGTTCCTAGGAATTGGATATATCATGGCCGAACTCCTCAACTTCTTTACTCTCATACTCAGCTTCTTTTCCCTACCGCGCGCCTTGGTTGCAGGTGCCGTCACTTCAACACTTGCCACAATACTCCTGATTGCAGCGTCTGGAACTGCGCTGTCAATATTCACCAAATACAATGGTTCGCTGAACGACATTCTGTCTAAGGCAAATATCAAATCTGCTGTGGGCAACAGGCTTTTCATTCTCAGCTGGGTTGCAACGATTGGTTCACTGCTCTGCACAATTGTTCTCATTATACACGCTCGTCGCGCCAAAACTCAAAGTCGCCGTATGCCCCGTGCTGGTCTGCTCGATGAGAACGCCATGGACAGGAGCGGGATGGAGCCACACAAGGGCATTAAGTCTGGTACTAAGGCAATGCCCGGATTCCTGGCTAAGATACCTACTTGGAAAAGACACAATTATGCGCAGATTGATGATACCCAAGCGTTCAAAGCTACGACAGCCAAAGACAAGAAACGTAACAGTGACGATGCTGAAGTGCTCATCAGTAGAGGGTTTGGAGGTGGCGATGATGAGGATGACGAAGACCTGGTTCGGGGAGCAACCAAGTCCGGTCCAAGGGGCATTATGTTGCAACCCATGAGTAGTGGTGGGTTACCAAGCAGAGATATTGATACTGCATATGAGCCATACAGGAACCATGCATTGTAGGTTTATCGGAGCATGGTGGGCTGTGTAGCTGGAGTTCGGAGAACAGCGTTGGTGACATGTATTCCAGGCGTTCAGGTGTTGGTTAGGAGAATGAGAGCTTTGATCATCCCATATCCTGTCAAAGAGTATAACACATGCATATTATTGGTTCCTTACCGCGAGCAGGATTATATGATATTTATTCGCTATATTAAGCGCCGTCTAATTTTCGGTATCGCTATTTTTAGTAACCGATAGGATTGCGCCCGGCTCGGGTATCGGTTCAGCACTTTGAGGCTGGGTAGCTGTATTTTTCTTGCCCTGAAACAACGAGTGAGATCAGCTTAGCTAACCTGACGACTACAACATGTGGTTCTTAGAAATATCAGAAGTCATCACTGAAAGTAATTAGAACCAACAATTTTCATCTTAACGGCGGGATGATAGAACACTGAGAACCTGGATTATATCTAGACTATGATGGTCAGAAAAACGCCAAGGTGTTATTCACGTAAGCCGTGCCTCGACGTTCTCGCTATCTTGGAAGTTCTGAGCTAGCGTAGGCAAGCATGCAAAAGTTGTGTATCGAGAGTTTCTTGAGAAAATCAAGGGCCACTTCTGTAACAACGAATTAAGGCATTGCCGGTAGCAGTGCTTCACTGTTATAATTTCTCCGTCTTTGCGCACGAGATATGGAGATAGCAAGCAAGTACCCATCATTTGGATAAGTTCTACCCTGTCTTTTGCGGCAGGGTTCAGCTATTGAGTACTGACTTCAAAACATCACATTGCGAGTTTGATATTTAAGAATGAATGAAGTACCATCCACAGACATCATAATTTAGAACTATAAACCAGAAATTCAATGACCTAGATGCATTCGTGCAATTATGATCCCGTTCCAGAAAAAAGCGAAGTCTACATGCGGATAGTTCAATTATGTATATCTAGGCACCATGTACAATGAGAGTAGCCAGATCCTACACCCACTATCCGTGACCAATGTTGCACCGAATGCGGTCTAGTAGTGTGCTTCCTCTCATCATATTTCATCATGATTCTGCCTTACTCAGTGAGCGAATCGGAAATCAAGCCGCTTTGCACCCTCATCTTTAGTCGTTGCAACATAGTCAAACTTCTCTTGCGGAGTCATAGCATTCCACACCGCATCTCTCGCTTTATTACGGCGAACGTAATACAACTTCGCCAGGTAGAAGAGTGTAATATTGACACAGCAAATCCCAAGAAGAATCTTATTTCCACGGCGATCTGCAATTATCAGTGATTTTTTCGGCAATTGGAATTAGTGTTACTTACAAAGTGGCTTATCATCTTCTCGATAGATATTCGTCGCAACAATGTTCCCAGATTGGACAAACATATTATATAGAGCGGCTGACACAGCTCGAGTGCGAACGCTGTTGGAGTTTTTTGCGTTCCACCCGACAAGAATAGCATGACAGTACGGGTAAGAGAGTAGCCCAGTAAGGAGGGCATAGCGGAGCCAGAGATTCGCTGTTGGTTTCAGAGTCACAAGCCCTACAAGCCATGGCAGGATCCAAATATTTGACGAACTAGAGACAATCGCTCGCTCCTTAAAATATGAGCTCACTTTGGTTATGATGAGGAGCTGCTAAAGTTAATAAATGTTAGTGAGCCAGGGATGAGATTTTGACATACATTGACAAGAAAGAAGAATTGGCCTGGGATTGCAAGCAGATTTGCGTTGAAAGTGCTGAAACCTAGCTCTCTGAGAATGAGACTAAGGTAATTTCCAGGTGGACTGGGAGGTATGTAGGCAGTGAGGCCAATCTGTCGTTCGTTAGCCTGCCACCCTGTGTAATGAGCAATTGACTCACAATATATGTTGGCCACAAGTCATAGTCTGTAAAAGACTTGATCAAGCCACTGAACCCGACAGCCTGTCTATTATTCATGTCTCCCTTAGAAGGATCATCTCTAAGTAGTCGATTCACCATAATCTTTTCTTCGTGCTCTATGAACCATCCACTTTTCCCTCGTCCTCTACCGGGAGTCTGACAAGGACTTGCAGGCATCATGACCCAGCTTGCTACTCCGATTGTACCGGTGATTAATCCTTCTATCAAGAACCTAGCCAAAATTAGATATGCAATTTCGAAGCTGGAATTGTGTTAAGGTCTTACAGCCACTGCCATCCACTCCACCCATGAATACCACGCATCTGAAGTACACCTGCTGCAAGAAGAGATCCTAGTCTAAGTTGAAATTAGCATAGGTCTCCTTTGTTAAGTAAGAAAGAACTTGCATATTACAAGAGCTCAAAACCGTCCAAAACCACGCAAGACGTGTGGGTAACTCATTACTTTTACTATTGGTAGCAAATTTGGACTTAGTTCGCTGTTCTCAAGGTTTCTTAAATAGACGAAAATGTAAGTTTTAAAAGTCAGATTGCATCGACCACTGTCTTAGTAGTTGGGTTTTAAACTTTTCTTATGGGGTGATTTCAAACATTTGTAGCTTTACTTACTACCAGTATGTCAAATAGAGAACTGTATCAGGCTATGAACATAACTATTAGTTTGCAAAAGATTTCAGTGCCACTGCTGTATCTTACAATAAATCCACCCATAAAAAGACCCAATAGACATCGAATGGTGTAAAATCCAGCTTTGCTAGTCAAGGCGGCTTGGGATGCCGAGATTATTGACCAAGCAACAATAATGAATGGAATCCACCTGTTTCTTTATTAGGACGGTGATCGAAGTGGAGAAGCAAGGAGTTTACCTGTCCGGTCCAAGCTTTTTGGAGATGAGTCCAGATGGAAGTTCAGCACTCAGAAACGACACCAAGAAGATGGTTTGTCCATAGTTGAAGTCATTGGTATTCATCCCCAACTCGGGAAGCATCTTATCACTGATTGCTAAACCATACTCAGTATATATCATGACCTCGTTATCTAGTTATCTTTCCTCACCTCGATTGATATTTCTACGGTTGAGATCTAGCGCCATAAACATGGCCCATGCCCAGGTGATAATTCGAAAATCAATCTTGACAGTTTCAGCAGATGTTACTGGCGAGTGGCATCCAAGAATTTCAAACCTTTCTCCTCACTGCCTTTTCTTCGGCTGCTGACCATGTGAACGTCGGGTCAAATCTATGCCTTCCCTCATATTTGGCTTTCTCGTATATGACGGCCCAGTGCGCTGCAACGTCCGGGTTCGAGAAGACATGATCATCCTGAGATCCATAGTCTGGATCTCCCTTCTCAGAGTCTGCCTCATTGATAGATTCAGTCGGTTGTGGCGAGGCGTGCTTCTCATCATCGTAGCCACTATGTTTGTTGTTCGGACTCGACGGAGTGACGAGCAATTGACTCATTGTTAACAATTGAATATCCAGCGATCCAAATATAGGTATTCTGAACAGTTTCGGAACACAGAAAGGGTCAGAAGTCGATGATTGTCTAGAACTGGAGTCTCTGCCATTTATATACCTAAGTATTTCATGAGAACAACCCCCCGCATGATGCGTTATACTTTGGTGGTTTTGCCATCACCGAGACCCGCTCAACCCACAATCGACGTATGCTTCTGCCCGTAGTTGGTTCCTCTTCTCTCTGTATCTCTCGGGTGCCGTCACCAAATAGGACAGTGGTTATGATTCCACCGTTGTCGTCTGGGGGTTACATGGGATGCCAAGAGAATCACATCATCACCAAGCAGATGATGAAATAACTGCAAGTGCAATGAACATCGAAAATCTCGCCATCGAAGAAGGGTTATTGGATATAGATAAGAGTTTGGATATGTGGAGGTAATATTGATGCTGTTCGTGATCCGAGGACTGGTGCCGGCTCTCCCAAGTGATACACTTGAAAAAAGGCGGCTTGACTGACTGAAAGTTGACATCTTCATCAACAGAACAAATTCAGAACCAGAAACATACGAGTGGCTTTGTTTTCTGTTTATCTATGAAATAATATTTAATAGCCTATAAAGATTAACCGATTCAGTTCGCCATCTCAAACAGCTATACAGGCTACTTGAGCTCTACGCTTTTAGGGCGGTCTGATCAGAAGCCCGATGAAAGAAGCAGCATTTTATATTTATACTCTGGTTTGCAGATTTATTATCACTGACTATCGTATCCAGCACTATACTAGTTTATAGCAGATACTGAAATGTGAATTGCTAGAGGTGGGGTGAGCGCTAAATTCAACAAAAACCCGAGACCAATATCTATTTGTCACGTTTTAGCACTTACTTCCATGCAAACACTTCCAAACTTATGAGTTTGATGTGATGTGATGGCTAAATGACGTGTAGTACCCAAGCTCAATCGTAAAGTGAAATCATCTAGTCACATTACGGCAAGGATAAATGCAGGTACCAAGCATTCAAATATTCTTCCGGCATGATGAATGCGCGAGTGATAAATCATCCAACAAAAGACAACATTATTTAGTTTATGGCGTGATACCACCAGACTGAAAATATTAAAAGGGAGAGCAAGTCTAAACATTGAACAAAGATGCTTCAAGGGCTTGAGAAGAGGCACAATCTTAACTCAAGAAGGAACAGTGACATGAATAGTGAACGATCAGAGATAGTCAACGCCTAAACCAACCCCACCAATTATAATCGGTTTGACAATGACACCAGGAGACTTATCTAATTGACGTAAAAGAACTAGAACATTTGGCAGAAATCTTTCAAAAGCATGTAGTTTGGATACTGGTTTCTATCTAGCACCAATTTTCTAATTAGTTTGTAGTTCGTTTTGGCTACAAAGTACCCAAAGGTCAAGTTAAGCTATCCAAGTCACCCAGTTAAGTTGTCCATAATTTCTGAGAAGCACTTGCCTACTTAGTTCCGCTATTATCAATTTGAGCAACTCATTTACTCCATCCTCTTTCGCCCAAGTCAATGGCACCAACTGCTTTCAGAACTTTACAATCACCTTTATGACCTCCATCACTCCAGCCCTTCTTCTGACATTCCTATCATCTGATCAGCCCGAATTTTCAATGAAGCCGATGCACTAACCTTTTTGCAGTACCACGCCGATTCACATCCTTTACATTTCATTAAGTCTACCCTCTTTCTTTCCTCGCCACAGCCATCACAAAATACTGTCTCGGGGTCCGAACCCTTTTCCGTGGCAACGATCAGAGGGTTGCCACTCATAAATATTAAGTTTCCCACACTTGTAGGAATGGTCTGCTACTATGTCAGTCATTGTTCTAACCTCACAGCAGAACCTATCAAGTAGAGCAGAACACAAAGAATGCACACCTGAACCTCGTCAACCAAAGCTCCAACAAAACCTTGCTTCCCATCCGCAACCCCGCTTCTCTCCGCTCCTTTGACGACTACAGTCACGCCCTTCTTCAACCTCGAGACGTCAGAACTGCTCCCCGTGACATGCAGCTTTAGTGCAAATGCCACGTTTTCGCGATCCTTACATATGAAGGTTGGGGTATCTGAGAATGACATATCATCTTGGACTGTCGCTATGAGATAATGACTGCATGTTGTTAGTGGAATATCATCTAGGACCGAGAAGCCGACATACTTCGGAGGTTCTGGAGCATCTGTAGCTAGAGGGCATGCTGCGAAAGATGGGAACGTGGTGGCGTTCTGGAAGTTTGGAAACGGAGGCATGCTTGCAATATCTATGTCTGTGATCTGATCAGTTCAATAAATTAAATTCTGAATATCAGTATCGCAAGTTGGAATCGTTTGATGCTGGTTGTAGACTGTGGAGATGGTCGTTCGGTGTCAGGAAAATAACGTGGGATCCATATTATTTAGCGTTCAGGTTTAGCGATGGAACACGAAAGATCGCTTATTTCAGGGGCACTACAAATGAGGTTAGCGGTGATCGTGTATATTCTCTGGGTCGATGCCTCGAAATCTAGAAGATGAGTAGCATAATGTTGACGGCTTTTGTTGGTCATTTAAGTCACCTGTGATAGTCGGAGAAGGAGACGTCATTTTGTGGGTATATGTAAAATGTACGAATCGTACTTGGATAATGGAAGCAAGCGGATGAACATTATGGAACTATAGCCATTCGATATTTCTGCCTAGAGGACGTTTTTATCTTGAGTGTATTTACACAGGCACATCTTCGTCAAGTCCCAGCATCATGGGTGGACACTTAGGGCTCCGTTATTCGTAAAGCCTACTCCGCACTGTAGAAGCTTGCAGAACAAGTACAAATCTGAACAGGTATTTGTGATTTGCGCAATTACTTTCTATGTGATATCAGAAACTACTGGCAAGCAAAATATATTTCTTATAGCCGAAAAGGTTACATGCAGGTAGGCATTGGTTGAAACTACAATATACACTTGCTTGGGCATGTTCCAAGTCAACTCAAGATCAAGTCGGTAGAATGGGGATTCTCGCTGAAATATGAATTATACGCTGATCTCTTGTATTATTCTGCTCTATTTTCAATCAGAGTCCGAATAGCTGCTAATAACTGAAGTATAGGGCAAATACTTGTGGAACCAAGAAAATAAATCCGATTCGTGTGGACCCAATACTATGGGACCAGCCGGCCGATCGGGCAGACTTGAATACTACTCTGTTCAGAAATGTTTCAACGCGTAGAGTAAAATGAAAGATCCGAGATGGACTTCGAAGCAGCATAGAGTGCATGGAGGATGCTCCAATGGATCTCGATAACTGACATTCAGGTTGGATGGAATTTAGAATGGAAATAACATTTCACAGTAGACATGTTACAAATTTAGGACGTAGATCCTTAGGATGTTTCATGGTCCCATATTACCGGAATACATGTGATGTGGAGCACGCATGAGACTTGGCATTCAGCGTTAAGCCTCGGCTGAATCTTCTGTGGTATTATTGTGATAAAGCTGACCCACGACAACTGAACCCATCTTAATTACGTTTCTGAAAATCCTTTTAAATATCTACTTTGTCCTGCCCTTGTTAATCGCGTCCTTTTCTTCAAAACCAAAGTGAAAATCTCCCGTTCTATCTACAATGGCGGACCACCCTACGCTCGTCAAACCACCGCCGATCGATCCCTCCAAATCCGCCATTGAGAATGTCCTTGAGCTCACAGAGCTGGGAGCAATTGGCCCTGTAAGCTAAAACCTATCTCAAGAAACTACGCTCTGGTGCTCTGCTAACGATTACGCACAGGACATCTTTACCAACACGCGTCCTCTCTGGCATCCACCTGGAGCCCGTGGAATATATGGTGGAGCCGTGATAGCACAATGTCTTTCCGCGGCGATGAAAACAGTTCCTTCGAATTTCACAGTTCATAGCATGCATTGTTATTTCGTTCTCGCAGGCGACTCCGAAATACCTGTCATGTACTATGTTGAACATGTGCGGGAAGGAAAATCATTTGCGACTCGGACAGTACAGGCACGGCAGCGGGGGAAATGCATATTCACAACTACAATGTCGTTCGTACGAGAAAACTCTGGGGGCAAGACAACAGTCAATCATGCGGTCAATTTACCATCAAATATAAATCCACCGGCCGAAAATATAGATATGGATGCGCTGGAATTAAAAATGAATGGCGACAGTCCTTTCACGAGTCAAAGAATCGAAATACTCAACAAAGAAAGCAAAAACCCACACGAAAAGCGTACTCGACAGTGGATTAAAGCTCGAGGATCGATAAGTCCAGATGGAGGACACGAAGCGCATCTATCTGCTCTGGCATATATGTCCGACTCCTACTTCATAGGTACTGTTTCGCGGATTCATGATCTATGGCGATTTGGAGCGCCAGCTAGTACCAAAACCAAAGGAGTGGAATCACAGAGTGAGGAGATGGCAAACCGAGAAAAATATGTTAATCGTTTGAAGGAGCAGGAGGGCTTCGGTTCTGATCTAAACAATAAAGAGAAAAGACCTGAGATAGGGATGATGGTTAGTTTGGACCATAGCATCTACTTCCACGAGCCTAGGAAATTTAGAGCAGATGAATGGATGTTTTCAGAGATGTCCAGTCCTTGGAGTGGTGACGGAAGAGGAGTAGTTACGCAGCACATGTTTACGAAGGATGGTACACTAGTGGCTACATGTTTCCAAGAGGCAAGTATCTTCCCACCGTTATGAGAAAATCCTAACGTTGGATACAGGGTGTCGTCAGATTGAAAGAGGATAGATCACCTGCAAAGTCGAAGTTGTAAATATACTTGAGAAGTGTAAGAAAAGAGAGGACTCGAAGGAAGGCGCAAAAATTAGTATTCTACTATAGAAATTCTGACTGTTAGACTTACCACGCATAGATACAATACCTCCAAATCTATTTAATACCTATCTTCCTTGATATGTGAATGTGGAATGAAGCCTTTCCCTACATTCGTGACAGGTTGAGTATGCTCATATCACTTGGGCCAAACAAGACTATTTTGACGAGACGCGAATCTCACTATATTTTAAACATCCAAGTTCTCTACAATACTAACTAGTATGACCACTCGCCACATACTTCGTAGTCGATCTGACGCATCATGTTCGCACCCAGATGAAATAACTCAAGTCACCTGGCTCTCGTGTGGAACTTTTTGGACACGCGTATTGCCCCCATCCTAAGCGTCTTGGCTGATTTTGGTATGGAGGAAACCAAAACAGACCATGTAAGCTCCAATTAGTATGGTAAAACACATCGTGGGATCCCTTGGAAGAGGGGAGAAGGCAAGACATCTGATTTGACGTACTTCTTGCCGGAGGAGCGTGGATGGTAATCTGTACGATGATCATTCAATGGTAATGTTTGGCTTTCATCATCTTAGTAATAGAGCCGTAAATAAGAAAGCATCAACACCCGTCAACTTTAATAGTCAAGCCGTACATAAAAGGCAACAAAGATCAACTTGACAATAGACGTAGTCATTTTGCTAGAAAATTCACTGCACACGAAAAGAGCAAGCGTGTATTCGAGGACTATTCGTAGTTGCTCTGTATTTGAGGCTATGCAGACGCTTGGCGTAGATGTTTACCTACCATAGCGAGAGGATGACGACGACAGGGTTACGAAGGCACTGTCACGAGAATATAAACTGTGGTGTGTCTCTAATTCCTGAAAGGATTGATCAAAGGAGGACAAGAAGGAAGCAATCTATCGCCACAGGGAGCACCATCCACGATCCTTGTCTAAGCGCATCGTAGTTACCTAGACCACGAAGACCCCTGATCCAGAGTACGAAACTCAACGAGTACTCACTTGTAGCAAACCACAACAACAAAGTCGCTACTTTACCCCTGAATCTGTTGCATTTCTCGAAATTCTACAGCAGCAGGAGTCTGGAAACAAAGGCCAATTCGCAAACATGAAGGCAATGAGAAACAAACTGACGGATACTTTGAAGCGCAAGCGTAGGCATCAAGTCGCACGTTATTTAGCAACACTGACAGATTCTGCAGCCAGAGAAACTCCCCCCGAAGATGTATCACCAGAGACTCAACTAGATACCCCAGAGGCAAATGCAGCGCGCAGTGTGGTATGTACTTTGCTCGTTGTAATGTAATAGCGGGGGAGAACAAGGCTGATAAGTGTCCAGCGGTTATTTTGCGAATCTGGAGGTCCTAATGGATCTGTAAGTTTTCACTCCCCTATCTGCTGTATTTCACATTTAATATCTCATCAGGGAGAAGAAGTTCTATTTCTGCCGACAATTGTCGAGTCTGCGGAGTCATCTCCTGCAGCGGCAAAGGAATGCGCCCAAGCCATCCGACGGTTTCTTAGCAAGGATAACTACGACAAACCTTATATACAATACAATAGCATTATGCTTATTCGGATTCTGGCGGACAATCCAGGGAAAACATTTACAAGAAATATCGATGCGAAGTTTGTGCAGACCGTAAAGGAGCTGTTGAGGGTAGGACGGGATCCAAGTGTCAAACAAATATTGATCGAGACACTTGATACTTTCCAGAGAGAAAAGGCTGGGGATGAGGGTCTGGTATTGATCAACGAAATGTGGAAGAAAGAACACGAGAGAATGGTCAAGATACATGTGAGTTTGTCTCTCTCCAATAACTTTCAATCTAATATGTATATAGGGTCCTGGAGGACCATCACGAGCGGCGCTCAACGGTCCCAACTTCAATACTCATTCCCAAAACTATTTCTCACGAAACCATCACTCCCGTCGACTACCTAACCCCCAGGAGCTTGCGTCGCGCATAGAAGAAGCTCGTACTTCTGCCAATCTCCTCTCTCAAGTTGTACAGTCCACCCCGCCATCTGAGCTGCTTCATAATGAGTTGGTGCGGGAATTTGCAGATCGTTGTCAGTCTGCCCAGAGAAGTGTGCAAGCGTACATGGTGGCCGAGAATCCCGCACCAGATAATGACACTATGGAGACTTTGATCGAGACAAATGAGGAGTTGTCCAAGGCGCAGAACCAACACCAGCGCGCAGTATTGAATGCAAGAAAAACAATGGGAGTTAGCACACCTCCAGGACCATCGCCTCCAGCAAGAACAGAGTCTGGCTTTGCGGCACCACCAGGACCTCCACCTAATCTATCCAATCCCGTTCCGCGGAAATCTATGAAGTCACAACCTCCAATACCACCCCCAGGTGAGACGCTACCTAACGTGTCTGACGATGACGACGATGGCCGAAACCCTTTCGCAGACCCGGACCATACTACCAACCCAGAAAATCGCAGGAGCAGAAACATTACTGCTCCAAATTCAACGACACCAAGGCTGGATATTGAGCCTTACCACCCTGGCTTTCAGACAACACAGAGCTATGCTGATAGGCAAGACAGCAGCGTTGGCAACACTACGGTGCATGCGGCTGCGCCTGTTGAGAATGATTCGGCAACTGATTATGGAACACAAGCTGGCAACAAGGCACCTGTCTATAGATTCTAATTATGGGAGGATACATTATTCTTATTACAGCTTTGAGAAGGCATTTGTTCTGTTTTGCGTGAAGGCATTTTGATACCAGTGGAGTTCATCAACGATTCACACAATACCATCAAGTTGCATAATCATAATATTTTTCTTTGATGAGCCTTTCTGTGTTAGCATATGCGACCTCCCTTCCATATTGTGACATTACATCAACGGCCATTTTCTTAAAGTCATTGGCGACCTACGTTTTCAAACGTCATTACTATGTTATAGCACCCATTCTGCGCCTCACTCGTCTCTTATGGTCTAATAGTCGCTCCGCGTTACCAACAGCCGAACTCTCACCTCGATGGTGGTAAAAGTGAATATGTAACTGAGGCGAGCTGTGTTAAGAAGAATCGCTGAGAGCAGCTATTGATTTTTTAGAGTTTTTACATCTGCAGCGATCGTTTCCGATATTCTACCTTGGTATTAAAAGAAGTTGCAAGTCGACCATGGACTTGGTAAGGCAGCCTCTATGGAACACTCATACGAGAGCCGTGGTTCTTATATCACAGTAATGGGTATCCAGTAATTGTGGCGCAAGCCCTCTCATTACGACTAGCCTATAACATATCTTGTTAATAACTGATTGGCCAAAAGCAACTACAGATGTAGTAAGTGTTAAGCACGGCAATATACTCCAAGCACACAAGTAGCCATGACCATTCACTCTATCCATGATCTTAGTGGTTTGCATTCACAACGGTGCATCGGCTAAAAAAGTAAGATGCATCCCTGGTATTGTGGCATCGGGGGGCATATGTTATAGGAGTGCGGGAACACGGAAATGCGGAAGCTATCACTTAAGCTTTAAACCCTAAAGCAGAGCTCTGGCTTCCAATTAGATCATAGGGCTCGTATAATTTGTTTGCTTGTTAGCTAGTTAGCTATTGGATATTCTACTGGTCAATTCTCATTTGCCTGTGAATGTGAACGCTCATTTGCCCCCAGCTCGGGTTCGCAACCACTCGTGTTCGCAACCAGGTCGTGTTCGCATTATATCATATATAAAGCTGCTACTGGGCACTCTGACCAAGGGCGACACAAACTATCGCTTGCCAAAGAATAAGAAGTATTTGATACAGACTGAGATTGGCTGTGCAGCCGTACTTAAAATGTGGGGCGTCTGGAATGTTGTCAATGAGGTTCCAATTATAACCATTTTCTCAATTGGCTTGCTATTCCTTATTGGAATCTTCATCTTTGCTACCACATCAAGCTTTCGATTCAGCAAGCAATCGCCCAAGCCAACCAACGACACTTTACCTCTCCTAGGTTCTGTCGGATTCTTCACCCGACGTTGGGATTTCACGCGCACTTCTCGAGACCGGACTTCTACGCGCAACTTCAGCTTCTGGGTGGGGAAGCTTCCTGTTATAGGACTGGGAGGCGACGATGGCCGCGTGACATTTTTCGAGGAACGAGGTCTTGATTTCGGCCAAGGATATGGCGCTCTGTTTGGCCAGGGCCCGAACTCTACATCTAATGAAAACATAAACTTGAACAAAGAGTTCAGTGGGCCGGGAGGGTATTTCCAGCGGAGAATCGTCCGGATGCTGAAGAAGGAGAACTTTGATGCCAGTGAGTGCTTCCGTGATGAGCTATCTCGAATGAGCTTCTGACGTTATGAAGGTCTACCGAAGTTGCGACAAGACATCCACACCAGCATAAAGAAATTAGAAGGAGACCCCGTCAAGCTAACTGATCCCTTCGAGAGCATATACCGGATCGTCTACCACATGACGATGCGTATGGTGGGCGTTAATGATATCGCCGATGACCCTGTGCTACTAGAAGAGACATTGCAGCTGTTTACGAAGATTGACGAAAGTGCTGCTGCAACCACTGTTCTATTTCCTTCCTTACCATCGTTGGCAAAAATCAAGCAAACTCTTGCAGGAGGGAAGCTATATATGATATTCAGAAAAATTGTGGAGAATCGCAAGAAGACAGGAACTAGAGATGATGATCCGTTACAATATCTGATTGACCAAGGTGACAACTTGAGACAGATCACTGAGGTAAACCTCCTGCCCATGACGAGAACTTCAGCCATGCTAATGAAACCAACCAGTTCGTCGTTGGAGCACTCTTCGCCGGCCTCTTGAACAGTGGTATCAACTCAGCATGGGTCTTAGTTTATCTTGCCTATGACCGCCACTGGCTCACCAAGATCCGCGAGGAAGTCGAAACTGCAGCAAACAAACACAGCCCCAATACAGCAATGTCTCTTGTGGAAAAGCTTGACAACCTCTCGGTGGAAGCTTGGGAATCCGAGTTTCCACTACTCGATCTCTGTTTGAGAGAAAGCATGCGTTTGAATGGAACTGGCAGCGCCTTTCGTAAAAACGTTTCTGGTGCGGATATCCCCATTGGCAACACCAAGGAAGTGATCCCGCCAGGTGCCTACGCCACGTACGCATTCTTCGACGTCCATATGGATCCAAGCATATACTCTGATCCAACAAAGTGGGATCCGTCGCGGTACTTCCCTGAGCGTGCGGAAGATAAAAAGAGACCCCATGCTTTTATCGGCTGGGGAGTAGGTCGACATCCTTGCCTTGGCGTGCGATTTGCAAAATTGGAGCAATTCATGATTGCGGCTTATTTCTTGGCCAAGTTCGACTTCGAGCTGACTGATCGGTATGGTGAACCTGTTACTGAGCTCCCGGTTGGGGACGGGAATGCTCATTCTGCAGTGAAGCCTAAAGACAGACCGTTCTTGAAATATAAAATGCGTGTATAAAGTCTCCGTTCGAATCGCTGATAAGTAAATCTGAGAAACTGAGATTGGCAAATCGTTGCTTTTACGAGTCCGGCGCTTGCAGGCGTATGATCTGGGGATTTTTGTGGGATAAGAGCACCACCATAACCTATTTGGCTTCTATCTACCTTCAAAGTAGCAAAATCGAGGTGTTCAACTTGTTGTACAAAGGAGTTTATGAAGAGTTCTTATACAGCAAATTCCATCTTGGAAAGTTTTAGTATGATTACAGTGACTTCCCTTCAAAAACCCTTGCCACAGATACTGTTCTATGGACTGTGAAAGCAAGGGTCTGACTTGTCAAAAGGTGTATCGGGGATGGGTTGAATGATATTCCATTCATAGGGTTAATCTATTTAAAGAAAGGGGCTGCTTTCGCATCTCCTTCTCCGAGATTTCCCAAGTCCCAGTTGTTTTCCACGGTTGACATTATACTGTAATGGTTGTATTTGGTATCATCCGTGGTCCCGTGTAGCTCTGCTGGAACAGCATCGCCGAGGAGGAGCGAAAAGACCGTGTTACTTGAAAAGTAGTTTTCAGTCTCGTCAAAGGCTGGAAAATGTCAGTTGTTGGCACTGGATTGAAGGGGGAGAAACCGTACTTAGTAGAACAAGTGTGTTGGCCATGAAATCTGGATTAGCAAGGAGCGGGTCCAGAAAGCTCTTCGCCCAGGCTCCTGCTACTTCAATAGACGAATCGTGACCATCGTTTGCTGCAAGTTTATTAGCTCCATTTCAAGTTTTGCATGAAAGCCAAATGGACCTACTCATATTCGGTGTGATGAACATCCATTGTGGCAATTTCTTGTTCTTCAAGTCTGAGTCGAACATGGTGAAGTTCTTAATTTTAGCCAATCGATCGACATTCGAAGTTACAGAATCATAAATCATCAAAGGGCTAAGGTTTCCCATCCGTCAGTAACTTGTCACACACGAGTGGTCTCCTTGGAGAACGTACTTATGTTTCCGTACATAGTCATTCTTCCCATTCACCTGATTCACGTAATCTCCTTGAAAACCAGAGTATGGAAGGTCCTCTTGATATTCGCTCCAACTGACTCCTTTCGCATCCAACAGATCAACGATAGTCTTTTCCTTCGCGTTGAGGCGCCAGAACGTATCCAAAAGGACCCAGTGCGTGTTACCGCCTACCGCGCCAACGTAGTTGGGCTGACTGGGATGCGTAAGTCCGTGGTAGTTTGTGAGCGTGATACCTTGTTTCGCCAACGCATTTATGTTTGCTTCACGTCACATTAGAATTTCTCTGGGGTTTCAAGGGTCTTCGACCGGCTCACCATTTCCAGCAGCCATATCGAAGTCGGTGTTCTCCAGAAATATAGACACGAAGCGATCGAACTTCTTTCCCTTCACTGAACTAGTTGGACTGAGAGTCTTCGCAGTAGCTCGCGCAGCCGCAACATCTGCCGGCTTGGTCGCAGTATACTGAGTTTGCGCATTTGTTACACCCAGAGTGGCCACCGCCAGCGCAAGTAAAGAAGCCCAATGCATCTTGCAATATTCACTGAAGAAAAAGAAAGGATACAAGCAAAGGGTGCAAGAACTGGTGGAGGAAGAAGAGGAAGAAGAGGAAGAAGAGAAAGCAGAGGGAGGAGTGGAAGAGATGATCCTACCGTAGAGTGAGTAGACTTTTGCATGTGTATATGTCCCCCAGTACCGAATCATGATTCTATATCAGCGAAACGGAAATTTGCCGCATTGCATGACAATATCACTGCCCCATAGGATGGTGGCTTGGTCGCCAAGTGTGTCGCCATCTCCGGTGGTGACCTGTAAGTGCCCTGTAAGCGATCCTGGCGGCCCCAGTGTTTGACTTCTGTTTGACCGGGCGCTCAGCTAATAAGCTTCCTCGCATTTGTTTCTGGATCAAGGACTGGAAGTTGTCGAGCTCACACGTTTGCTAGAAGCGGCAGGTGATAGGGTGGTTGCAATCTTAATACACAATAGTAAGATGCGGCATAATAGATCTGCTGCCGCGGTGGATTTGAAGGTTGGTTTAAGGTTATATCGCTTCTGTCAGGGGTTAACGCCACAGCAACCGCAGTGTTTTGCACTGTTTCCTGAGGTAAACAGGAGTATTTTTAGGTGATGGTCAATCATCCTTTGCTCTATTATCATCGAGTAACGACTACAGGACTGATTTTTCATCTACCTGAAATTGAAGATATATTTTAATTAGTTTGTTAGTTGAACTAATGCTACATGAGAATTAAATTAGGTATCCAGCTTTTGGGGACGGTCAACCCATCAATTCTCATAGTCCTTCAACTCAGAGGCAATCATTTATGAGCAAGAATTAAGCTCATCCTATCCGCTGTAGCTCCTTGTGGGAAAGTAAAACGTGCCGGCAAGGAGAATGGCTGTGGCTTTGTGGGGGTTTCCAACCCAAGGTCTGGAATGGAATGCATGATGGGGTCATGTCATGGCTATCTAGTCGGCAAGACACATCAGATTTTAGACTTTCTTGGAAAATGACCTGAAATAGAATCGCAGAGCGGGAACAAGTTTAACCCAATTTGGGATCTCTTCATGTTAGCACTTTAGCCCTTCCAACAGCTATCCGCTTTCCAAGGCTTTCAGATACCATAAAAGCCGCTTGGCAGGCAGCACCTTTAATTCAACATTAAAATCTGTACGACTGAATAAAAACTGACCCTACTAACGAGTGAGCACCGGTTACACAAGGGCGGTACTGCTAAATCTTAGCAATGAAACAAGTGGAAAGCAAGTTAAGTTATCTGAAATCTTATAGAATGAAAGTAACTTCTCGCGTATATTAAATTTGAATATCAAAACGTTCTTGAAATAACATGTCAACTACGACTAGTAGCCAAAGGGCCATTAGAGATCAAACTCAATGACACTTAGCACAGATCTCACATACACGAAGAATAGCTGCTAAATCTCAGGGTCAAGAATACGGCTGATATGAGCATTTTGATATTCACCTTGTCTTCCACACTTACCTTACGGTTCAGATCGGTGTGCTACCAAGCTCCGAATTACTCTCTTGTTGGCTCTTTCAAGAGTAGCAATCAATTCTATTTGGCTCTGTCTGCTCTTCTTCGAGGTCTCTAATTGCTAGATCCCATCATCTGTGGTTCTCATCTTCATGCACAATTTCGCATCTCCAATTATAGCCTAGAATCGACCTGTTCTTGTTATGACAGGTTTCAATACCCGAAACAAGTCTCTTTTGTTGAAGGCGACCAGAAACTTTGATGTCCCCGATGGCTAGCCCTTGTTTCATAATCTATGCCGCTTCTTAAGAACTGCAAAGAGCTTCGTACCACCCAATACATTGCATGTGGCCTATTTCTGGGAGCCTCCGGTCCTCTCCTCCCAAAGCTTTATGATAGCCATTGCAGTGCCTTCCACAATGATCTGATGCTCATGTTCATGTATCCTCTCTGTCAACTCATCCAGCGTCTCCCCAGTCCTGCACTCAATTTCCCGCACCAAAATTGGGGTTCCACGATCGACCTCGCTGATCAGATAATGTACCATGATGCCCGTTCTCCCGTTCTTCAGCTTCCCATCTTGAAAATCCTTATATGCGCGTTCGATAGCGTTTATGCCATCATACATCCCGGGAAGCGCTGGATGCAAGTTTATCACGGGCAGATTCTTCGCGCTCAGCGGATCCACAAACGACGGGGCGAGAATGTGCAACCAGCCAGCGCAAACCACTAGGTCAGGGGAATCTGCAAGCACCAGATCCGCGAGGTCGGCATCGTACTTTTCCCTACCTAGTTGCTGGGCTGAAGGGTCTTTCTCTCCTGCGGCGAGATATTTTCCGGCAATCAGGTTATGGTATAGTGTTGGAATGGAGGCCTTTTCCGCGCGCGACAGTCCGTAGGCTTGTTTGCGATTGGAAATGACACGAATGATCTGTAGATGGGGCATGGTGGTAACAGAGGCATCGATTAGGGCTTGTAGGTTAGAACCATTTCCGGAAATAAGTACTGTTATCTTTGTAGGTGGCGGGTTAGGCATTTTGGACGCTTGAGAGGACATGTTTAATACGTGATCGAGGTGCTGGAGAGGGTTGCTGCCTCCTCCGAAATCTCTGCTCGGTATGAGCTTGAGCTCGCACTCGCAGACATGAGGTTGAAAATCGTGGTTTTGGTGGGGGTGGGGTAGCACTATTTTATGGAGAAAGTGACAGATTTGGCCAATGATACGCTAAAGTCTACTCAGGCTTGCAACACCATGGTCAAAGAAATACTGAGAAATCAGACTGCAGGGCGGAACCCTTTGGCTCTTTTATTTTTTTTAAAAAA
>Ga0247810_10000201_pt1 | contig 92484 bp, 82 predicted proteins | sample UWRJL119311C1_FD_179918 | JGI IMG/M metagenome (GOLD analysis project Ga0247810, IMG submission 179918) | Plant litter microbial communities from Arlington Agricultural Research Station in Wisconsin, United States - UWRJ-L119-311C-1 | ecosystem: Environmental > Terrestrial > Plant litter >...
CCCCCTCTCCCCCTAACACATATACCAAACAAAATACCCACCCTTGATACAAACCAAACACCGAGTAAACACCCCTTGATTCACCTAGGTCCGATCTGGTATTGAGGGCAACATGCTGAGGAGGTACTACCCTGCATGCATGGTGGTTTTCCTTTCTTGCATTTCACATATCCCACATACATGTCATATGTTACATGTCATGTTTTACCTGGAACCGTTTGCGCTCACACTCATACCTAGAACAATGGCCAGAGTATTGGCATGCTAACCTTTATGCTCTTCCGCTGAATGCTGCATCTTTAGGTTCTTACGGAGCATTTGTGATTATATCTATCGACCCCCTCGCCGCCGGACGACAGACTGGAAGATGAAAAAAGGCGTGCCATCGACCTGAGCAGGTCGGCCACGACCCCAACTACGAATTGAAATCCACCACACATCTGCCCGCGACCTTGCCTTCCCGCAGCTTCTGCACCGCCTCTGGCAACCTGCTGATCGGGAACTTCTCGTATATCGGCTTCAGGAGCCCCTACCCAACAGTCAGTCGTGCATTTCACGTTGCTTTTCTTTGGGGCCACGGCCGCGGAGCGAGGGATGATTGCAACACATACCCGCGCAGCAAAATCCAACGCCTTGTCCGTGTCCTTCATGGACCCAACCATCGTCCCAATGACATGCAGATTCTTGAAGATAAACCACGCCGGGTCCGCCCCCACCGTCGCGCTCCCATTCGGTGCTATCCAAAGTCAGCGTTCACCCTCAAACATACCCAGTATCCCTCCACCCTAACCAAGAGCAAGCTTGACCTACGTAAACCAACACACATTACTTTCCCCCCGACCCGAACCATCATCGGCGCGCTCTTGTATGCAGCCGCACTCCCCGCCGTCACAAAGACTCCATGCGCTCCCTTCCCCCCCGTGATCCGCAGCACCTCTGCTTCCACGCTCTCCACCTCTGTGAAATCAATAAACTCCTCGGCGCCCAAGCTTTGGCAGAGCGTGCGCTTTTCGGCACCACCGTCGATCGCTATAACGCGCATGCCCATGGCTTTGGCGATTTGCACACCCATGTGGCCTACGCCGCCGCCGCCGCCAGGGAAAACCGCCCAGTCCCCGGATTTGAGCTGTGATTCGGTGATCTGGAAGTTGGGAGATTAGCGAGGAGGAATTTCGCGGGGAAGCGTTAAGGAAGGGAGTGAGAGACAAACACTGCGGTAGATGGTAGAGCCGGAACACATGATCGGGCCAGCGGTGAAATCATCAACATTGTCCGGTATCCGAGTCGTGTATTTCGCCGGACTCGTGATATAGTGTTGATAAGTGCCTAACATCTCATCAGCATCTCTCGTGCCCGCAAAGGTTAATTTGAAAAAACATTCCCCATCCTCCTCACTCCCCAGCACAGAAGAGGGCGCAAGACAGCAGGAATAAGAAAACCAAAATGGAAGAGTGAGTAACATACCCGTTTGCATTAGCCCAGTAGCCACCGCCTTTTCGCAATACGTCTCATGCGACCCATCCCAACACAGCTCGCAATTCATACAGATATCCCACATCGGCTTCACGCCTCCCCGATCACCCACTTTCCACGTCGTAACATTGCTCCCCACCTTGACCACCACGCCAGCGCCTTCGTGGCCCGGAGAGCGACAGTTGAAAGACGACATGCGCGGCATGGGCAGGTCTTCCAGCATGTAGTGCAGGTCTGAATAGCAGACCCCGGTGGCGTTGAGACGGAGGAGGATCTCATCCGGTCCTGGCTGCTATTAGTGGAGGGATGACTTGGGTAAGTGAAGTTGAGGTGAAGGGAAGGGAAGGAAAGAAATGGGAAAAGAAATACCGGGTTCGGGGACGTTGACATCTTCAACGGAGACGGTGAAATCGGGCCCAGCGTTCACGACGCATCCGGCTTTACAGGTTTTGGGAATTTTAGGTTGGTTCGACTGATCCACTTGGTTGGATTCTTCTGCTTCTCCCGTGTGTTTCTTTTGCTCCGTACCATTTGGTAGATCGGTCGCAGTGAGCGACTTAAGCTGCTCTCCTTGTTTAGGTTCTTCTGGATGCCTAATGTGTTCCTTTTCAGGTTGTTCGGATTTTTCTACTTCTCCTATGTGTTTCGTTTGCTCCGATTGAGCTAGTGGCTCTGTTGCTTTGAGCGGCTCATATTGCTCTCCTTGGGCGGGAACTACATCCTTAATATGATCTGCTTCATGTTGCTTGCCCTGCTCAGATCGGTCGGCTAGTCCTAGTTGACCAGCTGACTCTGATGGCACAATAGGTTCTGGTTGCCCTGTTTGTTCCAAATCGTTAGATGGCTTGATTTGATCGGACATGGTGAGTGGTATGCTAGTTAGAAATAGAAAGAGGCAGAGGCAGAGGCAGAGGTAGAGATAGATAACAGAGATGGATTAATTTCTAAAACATCAACATACAAAAATGATCTCGAGAGAATGATATAAATGAAGAACACCTGGTGACACGCTTACCGGTGACATTCTGAGGTCCGAGGTCTAGCTCAGCTATGTTGACTCAATACAGAATGAGTTGTATGTAGTCGAATGGTGGAGGTGGCGTTGCCTTATGGCGGGGTAGTACAAACATAGTGAGGGGGATCGCTACCAAAAGTGAGGGGTACTATGATGTACCTCGTCAGAACGCGGCACCCGTCCCCAAGGCATTAAATACCTTCACAAGACTAAGAAGAGTATTGTATTATCAAATCGTAGGAAGGAAGAACAAGCTTCTCGGTTGGGCGAGCTTTGCTCGGGTTGATCAAGAAGAATGTAAGCTTAACCACGTGACTATATCTAGCTGGGGGGATCCTTGACATGGAATTATGTTAGATGGATGCCCTGTAATTCGTTTGAAGAACGAGTAAATATATATATATATATATACATTCCTGATAGCATTTGCTTAAATGTAAAGTGTCTGGGGCAGTAGGCAAATTTGGTTGAGTTATTGGATAGTAAAACTTCTGAAAGAAGTGAATGCATGTAGTCCCAACCCAATGGCCCGTTCCTCTGTACAGTACTTGGCATATCAATGCTACTAGATGCAGAGAGGAGTCGGAAATGGCAGCATCAAAGAAGTTGTGAAGTTGTTCCTGGATGGCGATTGCGCGTCAGAAGAGTGCGAAGGACGAAGATGCACTCGTCCTACTCGAAATACAATACAAGCAATACATTTCGCACGACTTCGGCAGCAAGATTGTACAACGAAAAAGAGCTCTTGAACTTAGGCTCGTATTGGAACGACCTTGATGCCGCCCGCCATGATTGCCTCTGCTGAGAGGTAAATTTGCTATTGATTGGATCATTCTATACGGTATTGTATTACATCCAATAGCAAACCGGTAGTAGGCCGGGTGAAGTGAGGAACCTCTGGAATGGACGTTCGACACGGCAAACCACATATGGAGCTTGTGGCATACCTCTTACACGCTTAAACCCATCCTTTCTCCCACGGAATATTGAGGCGTAGATGACGAAGGGCTTAGAAAGTAGAGATAGAGACACCAGGCTGGAGGATGTATGCTGGCTGTGCAGTCTGCCATCCCTCGGAGACTTCTCCAGTTGAATCGCAATCGCAATCGCGAGCATTCCGAAGATCTGATCCAAAGACACCTCGACCAAAAACGGAGAATTCTCAAAAAGGAGAATTCGCCGCAGATGTGCGATATGCAACAAACATTCCGGTTGCTCATTAATAGGTTGCCTGGACAGCAGCACAATAAATTGAAAGACAAAGAGGACCAGCGGTAACAAAAGTAAAGTTCGGAGACTTGACAATTTGGAACACCTCCGAGGATGGTGAGAAGCGCAACAAATTCACCTGCTGCCTATGTGATTGGGTGTTCTCTCATCAACTTGGTAAAGTGACACGGCGTTGACGTGGTTGGACTGCTGAGCCACCGGGTCATGATGCAGGCGCGAGAGGATATGCAATATGGACTTCGGAAGACCTCTCTCACTTAAGACAACGCTGCATACTTTTTGCAACATGGCCTCTCCCTTACCCTGTTGCTCGGATGGGATCCTCGCCCCAAGGCATCAGAATCAATAAAGTAGAAACAAGCAGAATTGAACGGGACGGTAGGAGACAATCAAGACTGCGAACATCACCATTCTCGGGGACTTTGTCATTCTGGGACATATCCGGTGCGGTATAGTGATGCAACAAAATATATGTATCGAGTCGTGGTTGGATGCCAATGGCCGAGACGTACATCAGTCATACGCATTCACAGTCTGAAGCCGTGGGAAAGTATATCGCAACGCCGAACCCTTACGTGCCAGACCACGGAGAAAAAATCAATTAGGCCTGCGTCCGGCAAAGTATAGACTTGCGACAAAAGGCTTTCTTTTGCGCTCTCTCCGAATCGGATCCTTAGAAGCCATATTTGATACTCCGCGTCTACTGACGCGGCAACTCAAACCACCAGCAAGCGCCCGACTTCTCCGATGCAAGCCCGGGGATATCCCCATCGATCCACCTCCGGACTCCCTCAGACTTGCAACAAATCCTCATCTCAAACGCATCCGACCGCCTCCGTTTGGAGCACAGTCAAAAGCATCGGAGCTGGGTGTCCCAAAAGCGATTAATTGCATGATAGAGATCTACCTGAACGGGGGGTGTTACTTTTTGGCTGCCGTTCGCGCATCCGAGACGAACGGCTTTTCGGTACCAGGATCAGCCCTAGCCCCGAAGATCTTTGGAATTAGAGTAGAGCCCGGGGCTAGCTGGCAATCCTGCTTGAAGGGGTTCGTAGGTGCGAAGAATAAATCCCAGAATCACGTGGAGCCTTCCAATCAAGGACGGATGAGCAGATATGGATTTGGGGTAGACCCCGCTGCTGCATGAGACGGCGGGGGATATTTACTTCTCAAACTACCTGCCTCCGACCGCTTTGGGTGATATGGATTTGGGAATGGGACCAGGTGTTTCCCGCTAGATGTCTTGAAGCGGATGCAACAGCTTGTACTAATCCCAAAGTCGCCAGGCGGTACGAGGCACAAGGGCCAAGCGATTGTGATATTGAAATAGAGAGGGTGTTGAGTTGGCAATACTGTACCGCAGTGTGGTGACAAGCTGTGGAACGCCAAGTGAGATGCACAACAAGGCTTCGCCTCAAATGCTCCGATTGGGGCTTTCCCAAATCTGGCACACGTCCGGGCCACCAAGCGAGCTGTGCAGGTGTTGTGTTGCCATGTTTGTTCGACCTCGTACGAACTGGTTCCTTAAGGAAAGCCGAAGTTCTCGGGAGATTTTCCTGAAAAGGAGAAGCGAGTGTTGCTCCGGGAAGACTCTACCTCTTGTTGCAAGGGCATTTGTGCCCTACGGTCTATATATATATATATATGGTTTTCAGGGTTCTCAAATGATTCATGAGCGTGGTGAAAACTCAGCAGAGCAGGTAATCTTGTTTCCGGAGCGTTGGAGATCCTTTCGGATCTTGTTCGTTTTCAGAGCCGTTGAGCCGTGGATTATTCAGATTGATCTCCTTGCTCATCAATAATTTTTACATGGTTCGTTGGAAGCACTATATATTCTCATGTCCATATCGTGCTCAAACCGAGAGACTCCAATTTCACATATCTTGCTTTCTTCATCTTGTGTCTTTACTTTCGCTATTTTTTGACGTCTTTGACTTGTCGTCCTTGCAAGACATGGGTCAATTCTACTACAACGTCATTACTAACAGGTGTTAAATTTGTAGTCGATATGTGACGCTTACACTGTAATGACTAATCAGACTGAATCTCATACATATTTCAAACTCAGTTGCAGCTTTGGATAGATTTCCTTTTCCATCATCGCCTTGTTTGTCAACCGATACAAATAGCTCACTTGAGCTAAGCGAACACCTTGATCTACTTTTATATCTCTAGAAAGGTGCTTCTCGAATATGCAACTTTTCTGTAGCTTATTCAAATTTACACTGTAAGAACTAAAGCAGTTTTCAAGTCAAGCTTTGTAGCAAAAATGAGCATGTTGTCACGTGCACAAGCACTCCTTCGGTAAGGTTGGGTCAAGGGTGGATGTAAACTTAACGACCTCAACTTTCTGCTAATTGCAATACTGCTTTTTACAATTTCTTATTAACTAATCACACCTGCTCATTAAATACTCACAATACCTCACTTGGTCACTTGGTCATACTTCCAGCGATCTTGTCAAAGTTCCGTCTCCGACGTCAGCACTTGCTCCTGCACAGTGGAGTACAATGCCGACATATCCTCCGACCACCGAGTCTACGCCTTCACCCACCTCGGGCGTAGCAGCCTCTCTCGTACCCGCAATTCCAGTTCCAACCTACGGCAACGATGGCACCTTCGCTATCCTAGCCAAAACTCGAATCTCGGCCGCCCCTTCTGCAGTGCTTGAGGTAATCCGCAACACCAATACCTGGGCGGAGTGGAACACATTCTGCCCGCGGTGCGTGGTCTCTTCCGAGAAAGACAAGATATTGGTAACCACGCAGACCGACGATTCTTTACCGGTAGGTAACCCAGGATGGCTCGATGTCGGGAGCGTTGCCACGATTGAGGTTTTCATGTCGGGTGACGGGCTGGTGGAAGGTAGCAAGAAGAGTCGCGATCAGGGCATTGTGGTCACGCGGGTGGAGAAGTTAGGTGATGGGAAGAAGGGCTTCAGGATCGCGTGGAAGAGCACGGGGTGGAGTCAATGGCAGCTTCATAGCGAGAGGGTGATGGATTTCGTAGAGGTGGAAGAAGGAGTCACCGAGTACATTTGCTGGGAGAGCTTTGCGGGAATTTTAGCAAGAGCTGTGAAGGTCACTGTTGGTGGTACGCTGATCGATAGGTTCGGCGACTATGCGAGAGATGTCAAGGCATTCGTGGAGAAAGGGAAGGCCGAAAGTGTTGTCGCAGGTGGTGAGGATGGTGAGCATCATGTATGAAAAATGCAACATATGAGGGATGAATCTTGGAATACCACTATTTCCTAAACCTACATGTACTCTATATACATAACTTCCACAAACCCGTACAATTCTTTACTTGGTTCAATAATCTACCCGCCCTTTTCTTTCGCCTGAAATATCAGTTCGAACCTATGATAATGAAAATGCTTTTCGGAAATAATCTGTTGGCCGTAAAGAAGGCTTCTACAGCTTGTGTGTGCTATGCACTGAATATATACGACCAAGGTCGATCAGCGTTCTAACCTGATAAGCCAAACTCTGCCTCTCTATACTAATACTGCACTTCTCAAAACCAGAATACTAAGAGGCTTTCCTTCAATCAAAAACTTGGATATCTTATAACATTTGAAGCAATAACATGTTAGGATTACTAATATTAGGCCCGTTTACAGACCTAGTCAAATTGACATTAGTTTTCAGCAACTCATGATACAAGGAACTGAACTTGTACCTTTTTATGGGAAGGCCAGTCCTTCGCCTGATGTTCTTTCCCACAATATGAAGTCAGGTGACAGCGAGTACACTGCTTCAGATCATCTGTCGTGCCACAAACACCACAAAGTCCCCTCACCGCACCTATTTCGGCCTTGGGAATACCCTCTTTGATCTGTTCCATCAATAATCAGCAATCTAGAGCAGACTAATATCCAAAACGAAACTTACCGCACGGCTTTCCATTTCAGCTAACCCACGCTGCCATCCCTCCTGCGTCATCATTGGACATTCCGCTTTCTTACAAATAGCGTGTACGTAGACGTCGATACTAGGATCTTCTATAGCTCTTAAATGTAACATTGGCATTATATGCTATTAGATGATTTAGCTCTGAATGTGACAATTTGAACGTCATCGCTCTCTTCCTTCAGGCTCTTTCATGAATCGGGGAGCACGGTATGGAATCCAAACTCACAATATCCTTCGCCGGTTCTCCACAAATATTACACATTTTACTACATGCTTTCCGACAAGCAAAGTCATGTTCTTGGAGTATTGGTACCATGGCTGCATGAAGTACTTGAGTGTGATTAGTTGCTGGCTTCGTGGTAACGAGACTTGCAGGCATGTCACGACTGAAGTTGAGATTCTTATAGCCCGTGTCGGTTAGACACCGGAACTCGAATTTCACAGAGCGGGTGGTCATCTTGAGGCGTATAATGATTAATGCTATGCAATTGAAGGGACTTGATGGTCTCGAAATCCTAGCTTGGCGAGAGTGCAAAGCGGCAAAGTGCGGCCCCGCTTCTATTCTCGCTATTTTCAGGGGCAAAATAAATCCGGCATGTTGTCAATAAGAATGGAGGTCTAGAAGCAAATGTCCCATGAATCTTTTCTGTGATGAGTAATTTTTTCGGGGGGTTGGTGCTATATCTGCAAGTTGACTGCGCAAGAGTTATTCTCTCATACTTCCCTAAGCCACAAGCACCCAACACAAGTTATGGAATATATCTCGAATGTTTAAAAGCCTTTAGCCAATAGTGAATAAAACTCAAAACCTGTAACAACGGGTCTAATCTTTATAAGGCAAAGTCATTCTTTATGTTGATGTGGTTGCTAGTTCCCGGTTACCATTGGTGGTCCACACGTGATTATTCTCAAGCACTATATTCCTTAACTCATGTCAAGTCATTAAATCATATCTCGTATCTCGGCTCTCAAAGGTCTCTGGTCCTCCCCCTTAATTCATTCCAATTTATCCTCAAAACTAGTTCTTGTTCAGAATTTTCAATGCCTTGTCTAACAACATGATTGCTTGTATGAATAGCATAGTATGCAAGGACCGTGTAAGCAAGCACTAGCACATAGAAATATGCACCACAAAAATTGCTAAGATGGAAATATATGTTAACTTTTGTTTCTTTATACTTTTTCTAATATTTGATTCTTTTACTAGCTCAATGCCTTCTAGGTACAATGATACTAAGGTTCGAACATCTCTATAGTCTAAGTATAGATGATATTACATATAAGTCTCTAATGCTTTTTTGATCCAACTCTACCTCCAAAGCCCCATCCGATCTGCTTCGCAACAGTGATTTCAACATCTAGTTCCTCAGCCCATGCCCAAACTAGCCCAGGGTTCTTCTGAAACATGCGTCCAGCAATGGCTACGTCCAAGCCACCTTCGAGCAACTCGTTGGCTTGTTTTCCACTCGTAATTGAACCAACAACTCCGATTAATAGGCTATCACCTACGGCCTCCTTGATAGTTCTAGCAGCGGGAGCTTGATAGGCCCATCCTCCGACAATCTTTTGGTCTGGGTGAACTCCTCCTGAACTCACATCAAGCAGGTCAACGCCACGTTTTGCGAGTATTTTGGCCAGTTCAACTGTGTCGCTGATCTTCCAACTCTCGCCGGCATAATCTGTGTTTTCGAGCCAATCTGTGGCTGAGATACGCAAGTAGAGCGGCATTGTGTCTGGAATTGCTTGGCGAGTCAAATCCACGATCTCGAGCGTCAGACGTGTACGGTTTTCAAAAGAGCCACCATATTTATCAGTACGCTTGTTTGATACAGGTGAAACAAATTCATGGAGAAGGTAGCCGTGAGCGTTGTGGATTCTGAAAAGACATTAGCAATCATGTACCGGAAAACACTACCCAAACATAGGCCAAGTATTGGGATCACCTACTCAATCACGTCAAATCCGGCCTCTAAGGAGCGCTTCACAGCTGCAACCCAAGCTTGCTTCAAATCCTCGATTTCATCCAAAGAAAGTTCTGTTGGATCTGGCATCTCGTCATTTTGAGCGACTGCCGAAGGAGCCTTCACGCTTTTGGGCCATCCATTAACCTACACAAATTAGCTACATGATCTCAAGTTGGAACAAATCTGGCTTTAATAATCATACCTTTTCGGTGGCTGTCGCATTACCGTTCAAAAATGGGGCAACTGCACTAGCTTTGCGGCCAGCGTGAGCAAGTTGAATTCCTATTTTTTGACCTTGGCTATGGGCAAACTCGACAATTCGCTTTAATGGGGCAATCTGAGAATCCTTCCAGATACCACAATCCTCAGGCGTGATCCGGCCTTCAGGTGTGATGGCTGTAGCTTCAATCATTGATAGACCAGGACCACGTGATATGATACCGCCCAAATGAGCCATGTGCCAATCTGTCTGGTGGCCATCCTCTGCTGAATACTGACATAGAGGAGCTAACATGATCCGGTTTTGAAATGTGCATCCTCGAATCTTTAAAGGCTGGAACAATTTGGGAACTGAAGCGCCACTTGCTTGTGGAACCGTTGCAGTGCCACTTGGTGGATTTTGCACTGGTGTGAAGTAGGAAATCTAACCCTCATATCAGTAAAATTCAAAAGAATATGTCCATGGATCTTACACCTGGTGTGGCTTCATTAGGGATATCAATTGTGGACGGCATTGTTACAGAAGAGAATATATATAAGTCAGGGAAATCTAGGGTATAAAGCGGAAAATTTTAGTACCTAAGAAAGAGGTTGAGCCTGTTGCTCTTATATGTCTCTAAACCTAGAAAATTCTACACGACTCCATAGCCTGAATCGCATCTTCGTTCTATGCTTTGAAAGCATTGCTTTCAAATCAGCTCGGAAAAGGTGGAGCTTGAATATTGATGATGGCAATACATTTAAACTATTTCCAAATGATGTAAATGCTCCATATTTTGTACCTCTAGGCTGGACCCGTCCACGTGATACCCCTGGTGTACAACGTAATTTGGTGGAAAATAAAATAATATCAGACTAAGTGGAGAACACTGAACCTCGCTTAAAACGCTAAACTGTGTACTGACTCGTGGCATCCGAGCTCATAACCACAGTGATCCTGAACTGTAGACTAAACATCTTCGCCGGCTCAATCCGATCTTTACATTAAATTGTTATTCTCAAATGTCTCTGATCCGACCTGTTGAAGGGCCCCCGCCGCCACCACGGAAACATTGAGAGTTCTTGCCTGTTCACTCAGCTATTTGAGTTTTTAGAGCCCTTCTGATAGAAGCTCAAGCTAATCAAAGGCATCAATATCCACTAACCAGTTCTCAAACAGGTTCTCGTGAATTTAAAGCCGTTGGCTAGGCATTACTTTGAGTGAGCGGTGCTCAAATGAGTACCTCCGGATTTAGTCGGCTCTATAGTGTATCTGATCTTGCTCAGATATACTGCGCATGATCATCAAACGATCCTTTATTGCGAATTGAAGTGTAGGTTTAGTTAAGGGGAGAGGAAGAGAGTTATCAGACAGCTCCGCATAATAGGTTACTATTTGCTAGCATTTGAATTGCACAATGGAGTTAGAACGGCTATGAAGATGCTTCATGTAGGGGTTTAAAGCTAAGTTTTACATTGAAAGAAGTTATGGAGGCTTGAAACAGGTTGGAATGTTGTTTCCTTGTGCACAATGTTGTTTGGTCTTATCCCATGAAAAACTTTTACCCTGAATGGTGTTCCTCTTTTTTTTGGAGTATGCATGACGAAATCTAGCAAACCAGAATGACATATGTTCGGGGTAAGGCTGGTGTTCGGGAATGATGTTGAGAGAAAGCTATAGCTGTTCATAGTAAAATACGCGACAATTATCAATGAGTGAATGCTACATGGCTGCTTCTACATGGTTCGTTTTTACCTACCATTTTATCCTTTTTTTGATAACAAAAACGAGTGAATATGAAAATTCCTTTTGAGTATGTTAGCGCGTCTCTAAATAGCCTCCCCTTCTCACAACGCGAAGCTCTTCTTCTCTTCACCCTCAAAGAACATTCTCCAGAACTCATACATCGAGCGCTCAACCACAATAACTCAATCATCTCCCAACTAAAATTGAGAAAGTAGACAAAATGGCTACCTCCAGCAAGACAGCTTCGGTGTCTAAAGTTGCCGCTATCAATCCGTAGGTCAAATTCTCTTCAAACTAATTGTAGATCTGACCCTAATAGTGATGATTATCATCTCCTCCTGTCAATCGTTCAACAACTCTTTCCTGAAGGCAAGCTTGACTTGAGCAAGAAGAAGATCGACTGGGAGATTGTTGCTGTTCAGGAGGGTATCAACAAGAAGGCAGTCGAGATGCGATGGAATCGATTCAAGAAGCGTAACATGGAGGGTGGCAAGTGGCTTGCTAAGGAAGAAACCAATGGTGGAGTTTTCGGCAAGGGTGATGGCGGAGCGGGAACCGAGGATGATGAAGCAGCTCCTAGCAAGAAGCGTAAGAAGGATCAGGCTATCAAACAGGTCCAGAAGGATGAAAAGCGTGTTATTGAGGAGGAAGTCGATGACGGTGCTAAGGAGGACGAAGTATAGATGGCCGAGGCTTTGGTTGCTATGATGACTAGACAGTGACAGACATCGTGTGTCTATGCTAGCATACACTTGTAATATCAAGACCTGCATGTCTTTAGAATTGGCCCTCAGTCTTTGCGGCGTCTTTTCTAAGATAGAGGTAGAAATCACCATCAATGGAATTCATCTACATTTAGCAACATTAATGTTGTACGATCTTTCCCTGAGATGTAGTCTCTATATTTGGGACAGAGGGCTCTAATATAGTTGAAAATATGAGACGAAAAGGAGCGCTCTAATCCTAGATTTAATGTGCTGCAACTGCTCCCAAGAACCAACACACCTTTCTGATGTATCTTTTGTCGCACAACAAGATATTCGGGACGTGGAAGATGAAAAATCTCCCACTTTCCTTGAAAAGCACTTCTAATGTATGGGCTTTCTCCATTACATGGCTGCACATTCTAGCACTGATATTGTATGACAACTGGATGCCAAGCCTTACTTGGTGCCCCTGAATTTAAGCGAGCTATCAGGGGGGTTGAAATTTCTCTACCCATTCCAGCAGCAACACAGGATTGGTTTTGGTTCAGCACTTCCACAAGGCATTATAATAAGCCTTCAACGTGAGACAATAGTTACATTGTGGAGTCTTCGAACCCTTTGTCCGATTTACGTAGCCCAACATTAGATAGCTATCTTTCTAGAACTGTGAGGGTTTCCAAATCGGACTTCATATTCTATGGCACTAATAATGAGTAGGGTATGCAAAACAGTTCGAGTATTAAATTCCACAAATGTTTCATGTTGTTAACATAATCCATCATTTAGGGGGTGCGCCACTAGGTTATTTGTTCTGGAAATTCTCTACAATTCAAAAGCTGTTTATTAAATAAGCTCTATTTGAGAAGGTGCGTCATGGGACATCTGTGGTCCTAAAGCAAGTCTTTCTCTTCCAACCTACGTACTATCCTACGATTCTTGGATATCCCATTACGCCAATCAATCGTTTGGGAGTTTCAGTGACCTCGACTTGCGCCATTAACTCCAATACCAAACAGCAGCTCGCAATTCCTTGACCGGAATGAACGATTCACAGACCAGACCAGTTTTGTCGCCCTCGCAATCTATTTTTACTTACCAAGGGCTAGGCCTGAGTAATATGAAGTGCTAGGTTAGAGCCACTTCCCCGTTAGGCCACCAATAAGAAGACCCCTCTTTTGTTTCTTGACCATCTTGTTTACATCATCCGACCACCCTTTGCTACTATCCTGTAGAGTATCCATACTATCTCCCATGATATTTAATTTTTCAGTTCGCTCATTCAGTTGCCTCGTCATGTAATCGCCCCAACCTTCGCTAGATTGTGTACCAGGTGCCCGTGAAGGGCCGGCACCACCAGATCGTGCCGCACGATCTTCTTCTGCTGTTGCAGCCATCATCCGCTTACTAGGAGGTCTATCAGGACCTCCAATGAGTAAATCCAAATCAGTTGGGCTGCAATATTGAGTCCCGGATATCCACTGTAGATTCGATATTGTAGGTCGAGGAGGGACAAGAGCTTGTGGATTGAACAGTTTGTCCTGGGATCGTGGAAGGGCTTGTCCTGTACCCCATACATTGAGCATGGCGATTTCTGATGGGCCAGTCCACCCCAATATATCTCCAGCAGGAGTAACTATGGTGCTTGATATTCGGGTTTTGTCGAATACGTCTAATCTTGACATGCCTATTTCTTTGAGAGCCGGAAGGGAAAATGCTCTTGTAGTACCATCTCCAAATACGCCAACCAGAGCAAAGCCGTGATCCTCAAATTCGGTAACGCACGCCGACTCACACATAAAATCGTCCCATGTTTTGTGGGCACCTTTCGCACTTGCTGGCTTAAAGATGCGTACTTCACTTTCGGTAACGACTACTAAAGTTCCTTGAGTTTGTTGCCCATTCTGTAAAGCAGCTAAGGCAGGACCAGTTGCAGGTATTGGCTTTCCTGAGTTTGCACTGATAGGGTTGATCGATATGATCTTGTCGGAAAGAGATGACACTCCGGCAAATTGGGCTGTGTAGCCACCATTTGTCTGTGGTAAGATTTTGAATGTAACGACCTTACCTTTGTTTGTGCCAACAAAGCATGCGATGCTTGAATAGCTGTCTCCATCGAGAGTCATGATACCGAATTCTATGACCACTGGAAAGTCAGACTCAGAAATCTGGTTACTTCCCTTTTTCATAAAGCTGCTGCGCTTCTCGGCTTTGACAAATTCGCTTATAGACGAGCTAAAAATGACCGCTGGGCCTCGCATATCAATGATGGAAAATACACCATTTTCGGATCCAATTCCAGCAAAGCCAACATCGGACATCCGAAGTGCGCTGATAGAGCCCTGAGCCATATCATACAAAGCAGATGGCTGTAGACCTTCTTTAAGACCAGGCTCAGCACGCTCAGAAATCAAGGTAATACCGCCCTTATTTATTTCGAGATTCGGTGGCATAGACTCCTTTCCATACATTTTATTTCCTCCCCATCTATAAATCACAACTTCGCCAGCAGTGGTTCCCGCACAAAATTCTCCTGTGTGAGCAGACATACTCATCTTGGTGATGTGAACATTGTCGTATCTATCCAAAGCTCTGGCGATATCTACTTGCAAGGTCTTACTGTTCTCGATTTCATCCCCATGTCCAGCGTCCCATATACGAATTGTTCCATCACCATGTGCCATTTGTATGGCGTTTCGAGCTTCGAATCTTCGCAAAGGTCTCACGCTTTCAGCACCTCCACGCAGAAGTCTAGGACCTTGATGTCGATTTTCGGTCATGCCTAGCCATCGAACACGCTCAACTGGTGTAACTGATATTGAAGTTACAAATGGATGTACAAATGCGATTGAAGGATGTAGCTGATTAGTGGGTGAGATAGGATGGCCACTCGGAAAAGTCATGGTAATTAATTCTCCGGAAGTGAGAAGTGCAATAACGGCAATCGGGTCTTGCGCTCCAGCAAAGTGTGGGGATGTTCGCGGAATGAGGCAAAAGTCTACGATTTCAGCTCCTGCAGGAGTAGGAAGTAAATGCTGCCGCTTCCCCTCAAAATGACTAGCAAGAACTGGCCAGGAACTAGTAGCATATACTGGGGTAGGGCCTAACTCAAGGAATGTCAACCCCTTCTGGGAATGTGTAGTAGGGACACCTCCTGCTATGAGGATTCCAGTGTCATCAGGATTTTCTTTCGCACACCAGGCAATTCGGGCAAATGGCACTTTCAGTGACAAAGTTCCAGGGGTAGCATTTTGCTTCGCACCTACTTTATCAACATATGTGTCACTTACAGTCCTTGCCATGATAATTCGGGCTTCTTTCGGATCCCATATGACAATGCTTTCATCATCATATGCTGTTCCAATGAAGGTGCCGGTTGGGTGCCAAAAGACCTGATTCAATTTGGGATGTCGCACACTTTGTGCGGATGCCGGATCTGAATTTCCACCAGGCGCTCCTTGTGGGACTTCATAATGATAATACTGTAACGGTGCGTTTTGCTTGAAGGAGTATAAGACAGCCCCTTCGGTATACCCTATCAATAGCTGGCCAATATCTCGAGGGTGGATCTGCATCGAGACAACAGCTAATAGTCTTGATCTCGGGCTCTTCTCCTTCCAGAAATTTGGCAGACGCAGCGGCGCAAGCTTTTCTCGGTCCAAATCATACAACACGACATCACCATTTTGTAATCCAATTATGGCCCAGTCTAACATAGGGTCCGTCACCATACACGTAACTATTCCTGGAGGAGAATAGCTGGCCACCTGAGTACCAGTTTGAAGGTCCCATATTACCAATTCATTTTTCGAATCGAAGCTGATCAAACGGTCTGCGACAAATTGAAGATCTTTCACAGATGCTCGGCGGGGTAATTTGAAAACGAGCTTCACTCTTTCTTGTCCAAATACGTAGATCTGCCCACTTCCAAATGGTGATTCATTGGTACCGATGGCTAGAAGAGATTGTATGGGGTCATATGCTAAAGCTCTAGATGCGCGGAGCCGTTAGCTAGTAGTTTCAAGGAGGGGTTGTTGTGAGCATACCCAATCTGGGAATTGATGCCAAATCGAGCTTGATCGTTCGGTGCAAACAAGCCAGGTAGAATGCCCGCTGATAGATCATTCTGAATTCCAGCTTGCTTTCCACGTAAAAATCCCGCCATGGTGAAGTTTGTAAAGAAAACGCGTTTGGTGGTGGGGTGGAAGGATCAAAGGCTATTGTTGCGTCACTAAAGCAATTCTATTTTAGGACCGCAATCGCGGTAGGTTTTTGCCTAAGTTATGAGGCAACCATAAGGGGAAAGACGAGTTTCTGTGATGTTGCTCACATCTCTCTCCACTAAGCATGTTCACTAAATTATCACTAATCAATGTACAAATCTTTAAATTCTTTGTAATCTCGTCAGGGCATTGAAGCTTTGATGGCGTACCTGGCTTATAACATTTCCCCCCATCTAGCTATCTATTTCTACTTAGCTAGCCATATAGTTGGCCTTACTGAAAGTCCACCATGCACGTTGGAGCTTACTTCTTTTGCACACCATTTCAGACAAGAAAAGCTTGAAACTAGGCGCAAAATCCCGATGAAAAGTAATCATAGGTAATATCAGAATAAAGTACCCGACACAATTTGCGAGCAGCTCCGGATATACCGGACTTAGTAAGGACCATGACACAAACTAATAGGTATACATACCAACAGAATACCATGCCTGCATCATAATACTACAAGTGTGCTACTAGTAGAAGTGAATACAAGACTCCAGAATCTATCAAGGATTGTTCTGTTCCTTTTCGTCAGTCAGTATATCTGTATTCATCGCTAGTTTACCTACCACTATGTTGCTTTGTGATCTTTGTAATAAGCCTTTTAACAGTGGTAAGCCCAGGCTCTGGTATACTGCTCAGACTTCCAAGCTTACGCGGCGAGTGCAAAGCTTCAACTCACAAACGACACATTACATACTGTCGCCGAATCCAAAACCGACCACGGATCCGTCCTAGGTCATGTCGTTCATGCAATGCAGCGAAGGTCAAATGCACTTTTCAAGCTCCTTGTCGGCGGTGTGTTACGAAAGATCTTGATTGCGTTTATTCATTACCCAATCATATCGTTGGCGTAACAGAAGGAAGCCAAGGCCATTCAATGAATTTTGATGGAGAGCCTGTACTTGGTCTTGCCTCCGAAAGTGGCAATTCAGTAGTTTTCGACAACTCAGTTTTAGGTGACACGCAGGCCGCCAACGAGTTTGACCCTTCAAGTAACACTGGCGATACATACACCGGCTCTATGGAGCTGTTACCGGCACAAATTGCAACTTCACTTCGTGATGAATGTGACACGAGTTTTTCGGGCGATACGTTTATAGATACACCACTTGTAAACGAAACCGTTTCTTTCGATACTTGGACGTGGCCACATAACATAATTCAACCACAATTAGGAAATGATTTACAAGCACCATGGTCAACTTGGACCACTAATTTTGAGCAACAACGTAATATGTCTGCTCCGAAATCAGACGATAGGTTTTCATTCAGAGCAAACAACTGTCTTGAGCTTCTTCACCCATCCAGCGAAGTCGTTAAACACACATCGAATCTAGTTATGCAAGCTCTGAGGTCCTATCCTCTGATGATGTTAAGGAGAGAAACCCTCCCTCCATTTATACATCCTCACTGGCATCGTCAAAGCATACCAGCGTTGCCAGAGCCTATTTCTAATTGTATGAGCATAGCACATATGTACACTTTCCGGAGTGAGGAAACCAAGCCATTTTTGTGGCGGACCATAACAACTGAACATAAGCGTTTTCGCAAGCAGGTGCCTGATTCATATCCCTATTTTTTGTCCAATACTAATAACCTTTCTAAAACAGTGCGAGATGTTGTCCCCTCAAGACTTGTTGGCGGCTCTACAGGCACAGATAATTTACATGATCATGCGGTTTGTGGATGGTGCACCAGAGCCTATCGAGTTGAATCAGCAGCTGGTTGTAACATATCAGGTCAGCAACTCCTTGCGATGTTTTAGGGGCTTGCAGCTGAAAGAGAAAGTTATTATGCAAACGATTTATGAAAATCTGCCCAGATGATCCTGGGGTGGTCGATCAATTATGTTCCCGTCCAAGCTGGGAAGATTGGATTTTTGCTGAATCCCAAAGAAGGTCAGAGATACCATGAAATGTGTAACTTATTCTATGAGGTCTAATTGTGGTGAGCAGAACAGCATGCTTGTTCTTCATGATCTGTCATTGTGTTTCCATTGACACTGGCTTTGGGGAATGCAAAATATTCGGTAGTTTTGAGAAGCTTCCACTTTCATGCCCAAAGACTCTATAGGAGGCAAAGACTCGTATGGAGTGGGAAACAGAATATTCATTTAGTAATAATGGGCAAGGCACGAGTCTTCAGACCATAGGAATGCTAATTGAGGCTTCTAAGCGAAACCATGATCCCACAATTACGCAACTAATGGATCATTGGAATTGCAGAGCCGATAACCTTGGTATCTTGCTTACGACAGTCGCCAGTACTATATGATGTTTAGTAGGCACTTGGGATTGCGGCGACTAGGTTATTCAATTTTGGTCACGGTTACATTTATCAGTCACGCAGAGACGATCAAGATCTTTAACAGGAAATATCTCTAGCGCTTATTTCAATTCGACTTATCGAGTAAGCTCATACATCCAAATGATCTTTCGGTTGAGTCAATAGATGGTTTGCAGTCTTTCTACCAAGGAATTTTCCCGAGCATCTTGTTCGAAAAGGTCCCGTTCACCTTCCCTTCCATATCAATGGCCAACTTTACAATCTGTTCTGCACCCTCCTCCGGGGTTGTTGCGACCGGATTGAACAATGTCAAATCTGTACAGACGAGTCCTGGACAAGCAATATTAACAATTCCTCCGACATCGTCCAGAAGTCGTACGTATTGTAGTGCCAGCATATTTACTGCTGCCTTACTACAATCATAAGCTGTTGCCTCGAGATTGTAATAAGGCATGTCTTTATTGGTAGCATTGGTCAACGAAGACATACACGAGGATACAAAGACGATACGTGGTGGCCCGCCTTGGGCTTTTCGAAGTAATGGGACAAGCGCTTCGGTCAGACAGGCTGGGCCAATGATGTTGGTAGTAAAGGTTGTGTCCCAGAGCTCGCGCGTAAGCAGCTTGGGCTTGGAAGGGTGATTATGGTCCAGGAGAACGCCTGCATTGTTGATAAGGACGTCAAGACGACCGTGCTTTTCTTCTATGACTTTGACGGCGTTGACTATGGACCTGTCCGAGGAGAGATCGAGTTGAATGCTTGAGGCATGGTAACCTTGGGATTCAAGTTCGGCAGCTAATGCTTCACCGGCGGCTAATTGACGAGAACCGATGATGACAGTGTAACCATGGTCTTTCGCAAGTGATATTGCAACAGCGCGACCAATGCCTTTATTGGCACCGGTTATCAGAGCAATGATTGCCTTCGGGGTGTTTTGGGTCATAGTGAAGTGAGATCGTTTGTTTTGCAGGGCTGTCGAGCTTGGTATGAACGACTTATGGTTATTTCAGTATTGGAGAGGGAAGTCTCTTCTTATATACACTGTCATTACTACTGGGACAAAAGGGTTGCAATGCAGCACTGGTACTATCATAATATCTCACCATTGCTTAGCAACAACAAGTTTCGCCGATAGTTACATCTTAGATCAGATTGTGACTACGTAACGTACAGCATTCTATGTGTCTGCCGCTACCTATCTCAAGGATGGAGTTTTTGGATTGGTTGGAAATATTGGATTACCGGCCAAATTGGCCGAACAAGGTATGCAAAAGTTATACCCACCAGGTAGAAACCGCGCAGCCGTGACTTGTTCCCTTATGAAAGAATCCATTGTCTGCCTGGATATTAGCCAAACATCTTTTTCAATGCAGAACACTGTAGAAGATAATCACACAAGCATGAGATATAGTATGGGGCTGTCTGAGCTTTAAATATCTCGTGATAGTATGAGTATATTTCCAAGTTCATTCTTCGTAATTAGTGCCAAACATGATGACTGTGGTCCGTATAGTAGTAACTCAATTGATCTCGTGAAATAAGCCAACACACAGTGTAGTCAATGCATCCGTCGAGTTATTTACCATGCTCGTCAATATGATCTTGCAACACAAACTAGAGATGGATACGCGCCGATTGGCTAACCAAATATTTACCGAGGCTATAGCATTGAATCTTAGTAGCTAACAAATTTTATAGTACAGATTTCATGAATACCAATGTAAGCATCTCTTATCTCCAGGTAGTTGCGAAACCAGCCAGGCCCTTTCTTTGATATGAGTTTCTGCCGTCAACTAGCTCGCTAAGCGAGTAAGTAAAGGGGTTTCAATTAATATTTGGTTGAGATTAAACTAGGCGCGGCTTCGAATGGGCATCTCAGGTTGTCCATGACTTCAATTGCAAGTACGAGGCACATTGGGAGACCAGCATGTTTATTTTTACATGAAAATGCTACAGTGAGGGAGGGGTAAGTGAGATTTAGGAGATAGATAGCATGGCTCAATAAGCGACCAATCATCCTGAATGAGCGACTCCAAAATCCGAAACACCACCATCATCCGAAAACTCTCGCGTTTCTTATGCATACCTTTCTCTATTAGTTAATATTACGAGCAAGGCTCCTAGATGCTGGATCACTGCAATGTCTGTGTTGCTCCCGCGGTTAACGAAGTCAGCCCCCGTAACTAATTTCAAGGATCTCGAGTCCACCACTGACATCTCCTACAACCCATAAGCTGTCACAAGAAGTGCTAGCATTTGAAACCCCCAATACAGGAAGAAGGTGCCGTTGTATTTCTTATTCGAGATTCGAATTCTAGCTGTGCCGTATTGGTGCCTCAATTCAAGGGATGCTTGGCGTCTCGAATAATGGTCTCAAACTTTGCCATGTATAAGTGACATTGACCTCGCCTTTCAATATACTCGATGTTGATCTAAATTAGATATTCAACTTTCCCTTGCTTTCTTGCGCGCTCTTTTTGTACAATTTCCTGGTGGAGTTTGAGCACTGGAGATTGCAGCACCAAAAAGATGATGATTCGACCGCTGGCTCGGCTAGCCCTCTTGGTTTCTCTTTTCGATTTGGGTCAGGCGGCAGTTTGCTATGCTCCAGATGGCACAACTGCATCTCCAGATTTTCAACCATGTATCGCTGTAGATGGCGTAGAGAGCAGTAAGTATAAATATCCCCATGTAATATCACTTATCTAATCCAAGTCTATGTAGTGTGCTGCGGTATTGCCCGCGACGCTAATCTCGATGTCTGTCAACCCAATGGTCTCTGTCTCAATACCGGGAAAAACAGTTTCTTTCGTGACTTTTGCACTGATAAAACCTGGAATTCGCCGAATTGCCTCCCCAGAAAGACGTGCTCAGATGGAACCGACGGGCAGAGTTTTCTCGAAATGACTCAATGCACCGACGGTACGTGGTGTTGTGGTGCCAGGAATATCACAGATTGCTGTGATAAGAAGTTGGGTTTTGAGTTGAAGGCGGAACTCGTTACATTTAATGCAAAACCGGTTACCGTGTCAATAACCCAGAGCTCGCTACCGACTGCAACAGAGGCTACAATAAAAGCGACTGAAACGCTTGTACAAGTGGTATATCGTACGAAAGAAAATTCTGCAGATTCTGCCAAAATTACTGGCTTGACAGTTGGTATAATATTGGTGGGTGTGTTAGGATCTTGCGCAGGGTATTGGTTGGGTCGTAGCAAATGGCGAAGGGAGAAGCAAGACGATGAGGAGCCGATCAATTTGACGATCAATGATGGTCCCTGGCATGATAAGCCTGGATTCAAGCCTTTTCCAATAAACAAAGGACCGGAGCATAGCATTAATGTGTATGAGGTCGGAAGTAACCCTAGATTTACTGAACTCCCGGCTGAAATAGGGAGTGGGAAGTAGAGGAAACGGGATGTGCGGGCATTTTAATCTTGACACCCTTCTTCTTTTCACCTCACCGTTTGTGTATATAACATTTCGGTCGCCAACGAAAGGCTTTTTGCATTTTAGCGTTAGCATTCAAGGGCGATTCAATTCTCGGTGTCACATTTCAAATTACCATTTCCTTGTCAAACTGTGGCGCATAAGTTACTAGGCATGATCGGCTACCAACTCAAGCGCAAGAGCTTCCTCTCTGATGCTGATATATCGATCTTATTCATTCATCACATTATCACTGTATTACTAGATGAAGCCAGCTATCGTTCTGATATAATGATATCAACATCACATATTTCGGTAATTGAGCATAACGGGGTTACATAGAATTTCGACACGAAGCTGCGGCTGCAGCTATATTTATCATTGTCAGATCTTTCATGGGAATTTCCATCCTCTTCTGTAGGTAGATACTTCTCCGACCAAGGAAAGCCATTAGGGGGTGTATAGCTTGAAAACACCCTCTTTTGTAGATTAATTTGCCCACTGATACGTGGTGCGTAAGATACCGAAGAACATGCTCTTCACGAAAGGGAAAGCTCATTGAACAACAGGCTTAATTAATTATACTGCGTGCTTACAGTCAACTCTAACTCACCTGTGGTCTGGCTGAACATTTCCGATTATAAAAGTGAGTACTTCCATGGTAACTCATACATTTGAGCACGAGGATAGCATCGTTAAATAGACCATGACATATATGGCTTGTATGTCTTATGACCACGAAGCCTTCTCTGTCCCATTTACGCGAGCGAACGCTATATTAATTTATCATCTTGATGACATCTGGATGACATATAAAACTTCTGAAATGGTGATTAATAAGTTTTCCAGCTTAATTTCGAACTGTAGCCATGGAACACTCTGCTAGAAATGATTTGGAGAGCGGCCTAATGCTGGCCCATGTAAAATGATTAGGGAATAAGTGGGATATAAAAATGCAGGAGTCATGATCTTTGCCATTGTGTATTAGTCACCTGATCATTAATAAATCAAGAACTAGAATAGGTCACTAGTGCCATAGCTTGACCAATCAATGAATTAATCCATCCTGTCAATTGATCCATCCTGTCATTGAAATCACTAAGTGATTCAAGCCTTCGTTCCAGAACTTGGTGCCCGAAGTGCTTATTCAAGCTTTCTGTCAATTATAAGGCAACAGCCCACAGCCTCAACAGGGGCGATGACTTCCATTCAGATCACCGGAATCCAATGGCCAAGGTCTCGGCACACAACAACGTGATCGTCACACTGCACGGGCAGCCTTGTAAATTGGGGCTCCTCTTTGCTCCAAGGATTATAAGTATTGGCTTGACCCCCCCCCATCTTCAGCTAAGCTTGACTTTTCTTTTTTCGTTTTGCGTACAATGAAATTCGTCTTTCGTGCCTCCTACGCTACTCATGCTTTCACGGTTCCATAATATGACGACCGAGCAAATATGCAGGCAAACATGAACACAGCGGACTTGTTGAAGAGGCTGGATGAGCAGCATAGAGCTTACCAGGAGACATTCAAATTGGTACATGAGGCTCTCGTACAAAGTGTTGTGAACAGACCTCCACCTTCTCCCGGGCTGGCACCAACATCAGCACCAAGACAGAGAAGGAGATCGACCATTGATGTAGAAGGCATTGATTTGCCCCTCATTACCATTAGATCAATCTCACAGCAGGCTACCTCATTGACTACCGGAGAAACAGATATCTCAGATGACGACGACGAACTCTACGTCCAGGACCTTTTGCCGTCGTACCAATTCGATTACGAAGATTTGAAAGACCACCTGAAGAAATACCCTTTCAACGAAGAGGGACGTACGTTGCTCAAGGCCGTTGTTGGCGAGAATGGCCGACTGAAGAACCCGGAATTGTTTCCAGAATCCTTGGATGAGGAAACTTCTCACAACTCTCACTATTCTATCTTTGATGTTGGGACTGACGGAACACCGCTATCCAGGCACAAATTTGTGAGCACTGGAAGCACGATTGATTCTGCTATTTGGCAAGCTTTACAGGTGAGTCTACCTAACAGTTATTAAATATAACCCATCTTAATTCTTCGGCCATTACATACTATTATCTTCTCCTCTTCAGTTGGGATTCAGGTCTTACTGTTACGGGGAGTTGGCTTCAGGATATCATTTTTTCGAAGGCTGCAGCGCATCTCTAGAGCTGTCTCAAATCTTAAAACCCGAATATAGACGTACAATTCATAGTCTCAAAACAGATCTTGATATCAAGAACATTGAAAATAGTTCTTCTGATGTGCCGCAAGCTATGAATTAATGATATCTCTCGACCAGATATTGCCTATTGCCAGAGAAGTTTTTCTGAACACAATACAGACAAATAACGTACATTGTAAATCTTATTGATTGAAACAACTGCAATTTCACTTTCGCGTCGGCTGACATTTCCCATAGGGTTTGAATACAGATCAGAATTCTCTAAGACCAGCTGTGGGAAGAATCACGTGAGAGATTCTCGAAATTGAACAGTATAAGAAACTCCTTACTAACTCTAACAGTATCATCAGAGAACCCAATCCAGTCATCATGGGAGCCCTCCACTTGACTATGAATTCACAAATTGATATGGATGAATTGTTCGGTTATCTAGTCTCCTCAGAGGAATCAGTCGTAAGTTTCTCCTCCAAAATACGAATCAGAGTCTGACCAGAGTTAGGCTCATATTGTTGACCGAGCATTCTCCAGCGATGAAAGACATCAGAGATCGTTCCTTTTCGTCTTCGAATATTATACAATTATTGGGGAAGAATGTAAACCGATGGCCTGGCAGCTCACCGACCGCGTTCCCAAGACATCTGAGGAACATATCCCGCTTGCAAGATGTAGTTCTGTAGTCGCTTTATCACTTTCTGGATCTTGCATCAAGAAACTTAGAAACACCCAGCGTAGAGCTAAGACACAAGAGGGATCTGTTTATGATCCCTGGGCGCCGGTAAAGCTCTCCTTTATCATGAGATATGTGTCTGTGTAACTACTAATGACTTGTTACAGTGGCACGTACTTAATATCCAATGCTACCCCGACCACAAACACAGTATGGATAGCCACGACTCAACAAAACATTATGTGAACGGTCCTGAAGCATTCCTCACTACCATCCTTGCCGAGTTCAAGGATGCCCAGAAGCGATTTGGCGAAATCTACAATAAAATCACCAAACTCGTAACACCATCTGTAAGTATTGGCGACCACCAAATTTCCAATTCTCGAACTTTGCTGACACCAGCAGGCTGAATTTATGTTCTCGCGTGTACTCCGCGATAAACTTCTTTTTGAAGACGAAGAATTTACCTACTCACGCCGCTATTTCTGGGCCTACCAAACCCTCGGGACGATGAACAATGCTATCAAAGCGATAATCGACTCTTACGAGGCCACGTTTACCTCCGATTTCTGGGAGGGGAAACATAAATCTCTGTGGCCTATGATTGACTCTGGATCTGCTCGAAATCTTTACTGGAAAAAAAGAATGTCTAGTCTGAGAAAGGATTTTGAGAAAGAGATCAAGGGATTGGCTAGAATTTATGAAAATAACGATGATCGTAGAAAGGAAATACGAACGCTGCGTGACCAATTATTTAGTGGGACTTCCGTATTAGAAAGTCGGAAAAGCGTGGAGCTATCAGCTGTAACGATTTTACAAGGTCATAACATCAAACTTCTGACATTGGTAAGGTTTATTTCCAGTCTCTGTGGCAAAACTAACAAAGCAAGGTCTCGATATTCTTCCTTCCGCTGACATTCGTAACTTCCGTGTTTGGCATGTCGAATATGTCCCAAGAAGAACACTTCACGGACTTTGCTGTTGTGATGGTGGTTGTTTGTCTTCCGTTCTTCCTGCTCATCGGTTCACTTAATACTACCGCTGGTATGACATTCTGGCGCAATAAATGGCATAATCTACTGGACTGGTTTAAACGACTTGGACCAGCCCGGCAGCCAAAGCCAGAGCCACCGGTCAAGAGTTCGGAAGCCGAGTCTGGTGTGAAAATGCGGAGAAGCTATTCTACGGCTCGTGCAATTGATATACGCAAGAATCAACTTAAAGGACCGACAAGTCCAAAAGCGGGGGTGAGCGAAAATATGAATGGCAGGACTTCAAGTTCGCGATTTGAGTTCCATACCAAGAACATCAGACCAGGTGTTTCTCCGGTTGCGGCTACATCAGGAGATACTGGAAGTAGCGTGAGGAATCCGTTGGTGGTTGACGATAGACCACCGAAACCTGAGACAATAAGACCACCACTCACATGGCGAGAAGCAGTTTTTGGCAGGAAGACGACACCAGTTTGGGGCCATAATGTGTAGATGCTGCTTTGAGGAATGAAAGCCGGATGTGGAAATCACAGGCACTTGAAAGTTGGGTGACCTCGGGTCGTTCGATAGACAAGGTTGAAACGCGGGGTGACAAACGGAAAGTTGGGCTATATCAGTCCGCTCGTAAGAACCTTGATTTATTCAAGGCTGTATCTGGAAATTTTGTCCGGACCTGCATATTATCTTTTTCTGTAGTTGTAACCATACACCAATCGATGAACGACAAGTCAACGAATTTAACGCAACGAATAAACGAACGATTAGTATTCTTAACGATTTAATGGAAAAGAGATAGCCCATATATTTTAGAATTAAATTCAGAACACTCTCTTCTAGATTTGTGAGTGTACAATATACATCAATGGTTTTCACATGTGTTTCATCTCGAATTAGTGCGGCTCACAGAGATCCAAACATCACCCGTGCACCAAATAACAAGGTTCTCCGCAAATAGTATCCACCCCCAGAAATCATATGAAGATTCAAGTCATTGTCATCCTTCATCTCCGAAGAAAATGTCGGAGTACGCTCTGAATAATCTTCTTTGCCCCGTTCCAAGACGCTACGCCTCTCAAAAATGGAAGCCAGATATGAGGGAATTCCCATGAATCTACCACCTTCCAAACTTGCGGTGACCTTTTGAAGCACTCGCCCCGATCCTCACCCATTTAATGTCTTATCCAAAACCTATTATAGACGCGTCATAATGCGGGGAAGTAAATCTCCAGCTGAGATACAGTTCACGAAGAGGAGTTAAAAGCAGTATAAATACCCATCCTGAGCATTCCATCATCCTCATCAAATCCCAATCATCAGTCTCCAATCCCAATCATTCAAACAAATCTATCAATTCCAGCAAAAATGGCAATCAAGACCTTCTTCATCACCCTTCTCCTGTCGGCCACCGCAGTGCTAGGTCAAGATATCTCCAACCTCCCTGTCTGCGCTGTATGTCCTGCTCGCCCAATCCTTCCCCTTTTCCCCCCTGGCTGCCCTGGCACTGCATACCCAACGGATGCTAACAAACCACAAGCAAACATGTCTCACGTCCACGGATTCTGCTTGTGACAGAACCGATCTCGCCTGCCTCTGCGCTGACACCGTCTTCTTCGGACAAGTCCAGACTTGTGTTGTGGCTTCGTGCACTCTCGAGGAGATTGCTCGTACGTTCCCCCTTCTCCCTCTTAAAAACACAAAAGAAAAACGGAAGAGAGAAAAGGATAAATGCTGAAATCACTGTGATATTTTAGCCACACTTGCATGGTATGCGGAGACTTGCCCTGCTACTACTAAGAGATCACTCTTTGGCCGAAAATACTAGGCGGATATATTTTCTAGAAGATTGTTTTATATGCTATCATATATTTAAAGGAATTCTGAGCTAGAATAAACTGAATTTTATACCAAGCTTTGACGCTTCACTCAAAATCATCCCCAGATACCAGCCCCAAGGTCAATATCAATGACCGTATGCCTCATTTTTACACATGACAGACCCTAGCTTCCAAATGGTTGATCAATGGAAGAGAACACTCCGCTAAATAGCCTTGTAAGACACCGAAATATCTCGTTATGCTGTATATGATTCGGTAGGCCTTTAGATTTCTGTCTTCTTCTTCCCTTGTGCATAGGGTGAGTTTGGTGATATTGATATGAGTAAATTGAGGATAACGATACGCAGTTTAAAAACCTACTGGTATGGGATGTGGAGCATTAATGGGAGCCAGGATTTTCCTTGGGTACCAATGAGGTCAATTCTCCAGAGAACTTACACTTGGTTTTTAAGATTATAACGTTGAGATTCGTGTATATAGATCACTAGATTCTCGAAAGATTTAAGCAGTGAAGAAGCGATATCTAATAAATAGGTAGGAACGAAGAGCAGGTACTGTCAGTCACGGCAGGTGACGTTCTCATAAAACATTTACAGAACCTAACATCTGTTGATCACTATGTTCTAGCGGAAGCTCAGCCGTAATCCATAACCCTTAAAATCATATGAATGCTATCCAAAACTCCAGATATGCTAATTTTGCGCCAAGCATTGCATCTTCTGAAGAACTTCTCATCATTTCACACACTCCTTTTTCCTAGTGTAGTTTTTGTTTCTTCCTCTGGTACTGGGGTTCGGTTGATTTAACTGACTTCGATAAATTATCGCCTGATATCAAAGCTAGAACCCCTTGCTGAATCATCAATGCTTGGTCGTAAAGAAGAACTTGAGCTCCGTCTGCGTCTGTCTCTTTGATCGTTTGTAGATGCTGGATGAAGCCCAGACTGCCGAGCAAAGAGATTTAGAACATCAGTTAAAGAAATCACACCTGTCAATCGGCCCGATATGCGAGCACCAGGAAGTGCGGAGGCAGAGACTGCAGTATGGGGAAAGACCCCGGCTAACGATGGCGAGGCCGGGTGTGATCCTAAGGCTGGAGCTAAGGTAGCATGTGTAGTTGAGGGTGTTGCTAGAGGAGTTGCAGGGGTAGATGGTGAGGGTGATGCAGACTCAACTACCCACATTCGGTGAGATCGAGTTGCTACTAATTTGGCCACAGTATGGGCTAGAGTTGAGTATGGATTGACGTGAAAGACTGGGAAAGAGTCCTTTCCATTCTCTACTCCTCGCTCTGACAATATAACGGAAATAAAATGAATGCACGATTGCTGTAAAAGAGGCAAGCTAGCAGAACTAAGGTAAAATGGTCAATGTTGCAATTTGGAGAACAAAAATGGGCTTGTTTCTGAAGATGAAACTTACCTCGTCAGGAGCCTAACATCGGCTGTGGAAATATTGCCAATGACATTTAGGGCATTATCAACAACAGCTATGCTAGTTAAGCCTTCATTGCTCATGAGTTGTAGACAATCTGCCAATGTTCTATCACCACTAGTCTTTGTCAGCTCATCCTGACAGGAAACTGCAATTGCACATACTTTATGGAGATTGTTTCTAGTGTTCCTATACCTAGATCCCTTAAAATGAGGGGATATAGCTGATCAATTGCGGGGAATTGGTTTCCATTGTCCCAAAGGAATTTTACCAACTTAAGCTGGCTCAATATGCCAATAACATTTGTAGATCCTGCCTTACAAATCAAAATACGATGCACTCCACTTCCAAATATTTCAATTGCCTTCGAGATATCATCTGATTCAGACAGGGTAACAAGTAGTGACTTCTTTGCAAGAGTCGTCACTTCTCGAAGTGGAACAGGAAGCTGGTTCTTGGTTTTCTCTGCCAATTGATTGTATGCTTGAACTTGACTTTCTTCCGGCCTGGCCAATCCAACGACAACTTGTAGGTATGCATTGAGATCATTGAAGTCGAAAGTATCAGAGGCAGTACTGATCATAGGTCAGCCATTTGTGTAATCGTTGTACGACAAGGAAAACAGGCAAAGCGAGTGCTTACTTGACTGTACTGCTCTCTCGCACTAGGATAACATTTGGTGGACCGGATTCGAGAAGAAGTTTCGTTGCAGCCTCAATTGGAGTGTCTAGCTCGGCCCATCTCACATCTTTCTGCTGAACTAATTCCCCCACAAGTATGCTTCTCCAATCTCGGCCGATAAATCTTGGATCTCCGGTCTTTGGTGTAGGCAAATGATTCATCAGTTCTTGAACATTTCCTTGACCGAACGAAGGGTGTCTCTGCGATCTGGGTGATTGTCTAAGGTTCTCAGCAAGACTTGAACGATGATTGATACTGGGACTCGAGGTACTACGCCGAGACGGCGTTTCAATAGGCACCGCGGGGTCCACCATAGTATCGTTGTGGAGTCGGAGGAAAACGTAGGGTAATAGGTAACGTAGCTAAAGAGGAATCCCAAATATATGAAATTACGAGTGGACAGCAGCGGGCGACGGCACTCGATACCAGGAATATTGAGCTGCTGGTGTGCTTTAACGAGGAGGAATGGAATGGAATGGTGCGAGCTTAAAAGTGACGCGTGAAGGTCGTCGTTGCCATTTTACTGCTTCCAGCTACCCCTCCTCACCCACGTGATTGAAAGCCTACCATGCCATTCTTCCAATAAGTCATGAAGCCAGTGTACGTACATTGCGGGAAGACGTGGTGCGAAAATGTGTACCCTGAGCAGCTTTTCTATAAACCCAGTCATATGCATATTGATATTAGAGATGATCAAATTTGTGACCGATATTTAGCTGTACTTTGTCCCTTTCATCCATCTGTATCTCCATGTCTCGAAGCACACGAGATTTTGGACAATCTCTTAGATCTAAGCTATTCCATTGAACAGCTACTTGATAATAGTTGGAATGTATAGTTCCTTTATCATTCCAATAGTCACTTGCAGCCTCACGTAGAGTTGGATGCTCTAAATAGCGCTAGTTGCTAGTGTTAAAACTGCAAAAAGACTAGCGCCAGCTCAACGGGGGCAGCCAATTAAATTTGTGGGTCACAAATGCTGGCAATTCATTCATTCCCACCCCACCAAAGACGCGAACCTTTTGACAACAAATTCTATGATCCTCACCTCTACTGTATTTCTTTACTTATTGTTGCGCCTACTATAATCCTTTGGTGCTCTTACAAAGGAACTCATCTATTTGCGCGCTAGGCACTGTGTGCGCATAACAGCGCTACTGCGGGAGGACTCCTTTGTCTCAAAAGTTTTGATATAGTCAATTCACCACAAATTACCCCTTCTCACAACAGCAACAACAACAATATGTCGTCAGTTCTCGGCGCTGAAGTTCATACTGAACTTGCGCAACTCCTCGATGCATTGCAGTCATCGGACAACAATGTTCGGTCTCAGGCAGAGGAACATCTTGCCAGCAATTGGACAGCCACGAAACCGGAGATCCTGTTGATGGGCTTGGTTGAGCAGATACAAGGATCTAGCGATGCCGGAGTAAGAAACTTATACCATTATGATATGTGTTGTTTGAGTAGGAGCTAAATATCACTAGACACGATCTTTCGGTGCAGTTATATTTCGACGCATAGCCTCAAAATCACGAAAGCTTCCAAATGATGAAAATGTAGAGATATTCTTGACTTTACAGCAAGAACAAGCCCATTTAATTCGGTCGAAACTCCTCGAGGCTCTCGCTAGCGAGTCAATAAATAGCGTCAGAAATAAAATCGCAGATGCCGTTGCGGAGATCGCAAGGCAGTATGCTGATGGTGGTGCGTATACCTTGGGTTAACTTGTCATGGATGGCGGCTGAACTGACTGAAATCAGATGAGGTATGGGCGGAGATACTGAATGTTCTATTCACCTTGAGCAATTCACAAGATTCCGGGCAAAGAGATATCGCCTATCGAATTTTTTCTGCTACTCCTGGTATCATAGAGAAACAACCAGAGGAATTGGTGCTTGCTGCCTTTACAAAGGGCTTCAAAGATACTGATGTGACAGTAAGTCTCCTGCATATTACATGATAAAGATGTAGCGTTAACAAGTAAGGTTCGTCTTTCTGCTATGGATGCCTTTGCTTCTTTCTTCCGCACAATCGGAAAAAAGTCTCAGCAGAAATTCTACCCCTTAGTACCCGAAGTCCTCAACATTCTACCACCAATCAAGGCCGAGCAAGATTCAGAAGATCTGACCAAGGGTCTTATATCTTTAATAGAGCTTGCAGAGGTTGCGCCAAAAATGTTCAAGCCAACATTTCGCAATCTAGTATCATTCAGTATATCCGTAATTCAGGACAAAGAACTCTCTGATGGCGCTCGTCAAAATGCTTTAGAACTCATGGCAACGTTCGCAGACTATGCACCTGCACTGTGCAGAAAGGATCCATCATATACCAGTGATATGATTACCCAATGCTTGAGTCTCATGACAGACATTGGAGCTGAAGATGATGACGCTGCAGAATGGAATGCTTCTGACGACGTAGGTCAACCCCGCCTAGATATTAGAGCAGACTAATTTTCAAACAGATGGACCCAGAAGAAAGCGATCTCAACCACGTCGCTGGTGAGCAATGCATGGATCGCTTGGCTAATAAGCTAGGTGGTAACACTGTCTTGGCACCAACATTCAGTTGGCTACCGAGAATGATGCTTTCGGACGCTTGGAGAGATCGTCACGCGGCTTTAATGGCAATCTCGGCAATCTCTGAAGGTTGCAGAGACTTGATGGTCGGGGAGCTCAATAGGGTTCTTGAGCTTGTGGTTCCAGCTCTTCGAGACCCTCATCCTCGGGTACGGTGGGCTGGATGTAACGCTCTTGGACAAATGAGCACGGATTTTGCGGGTACCATGCAGGAAAAGTATCATCAAATTGTTGTGCCAGCTATTATTCCAGTTCTGGACTCTCCTGAGCCCCGTGTTCAAGCGCACGCAGCTGCGGCTCTAGTGAACTTCTGTGAAGAAGCGGAGAAACAGATCCTAGAACCATATCTCGATGATCTTCTTACCCATCTGTTCCAACTTCTACAGAGCCCCAAGAGATATGTCCAAGAGCAAGCACTTTCAACCATCGCTACTATTGCAGACTCGGCAGAAGCTGCTTTCTCCAAATACTACGACACACTGATGCCACTGCTCTTTTCAGTCTTACAGCAAGAAAACACCAAGGAGCTCCGACTGCTAAGAGCAAAGGCGATGGAGTGCGCTACTCTTATTGCGCTCGCCGTTGGTAAAGAGAGACTTGGCGGCGATTCTATGGCTTTAGTCCAGCTGCTAGCTACTATCCAGCAAGGTATCACAGATGCCGATGATCCTCAATCACAATATCTTATGCACTGCTGGGGTAGAATGTGCCGAGTTCTTGGCCAAGATTTCGTACCCTTCTTGTCAGGCGTAATGCCACCATTACTAGAATTAGCTAGCGCGAAGGCAGACATTCAGCTTCTCGAAGATGATGAACAAGCTTCTTTGCAACAGGAGGATGGGTGGGAGCTTGTGCCACTGAAAGGTAAAGTTATTGGAATTAAGACTAGTACACTGGATGACAAGCACATGGCCATTGAGCTTCTAGTTGTTTACGCTCAAGTCCTTGAAGGCTCATTTGCTCAATATGTTGAGGAAGTCATGGAGAAGATCGCATTGCCTGGTCTAGCATTTTTCTTCCACGACCCTGTCAGGGTAGTTTCGGCAAAGTGCGTACCTCAGCTTCTTTCTTCGTACAAGAAGCATTTTGGCATTGCATCCGAGCAATGCCAGCGTCTATGGTCGGGTACGATAGTCAAGATTTTGGAGGTACTTAGTGCTGAGCCTGCTATCGACACCTTAGCGGAAATGTACCAATGTTTTTACGAATCTATTGAGGTTATGGGCAAGAATTGCCTCAATGAAGAACACATGACACTCTTTATGGATTCAGCAATATCAGCTCTAGACGACTATAAGCTTCGTGTTAACGCGAGAGCCGAAGATAAACTCGAAAACAATCAGGAGGATGGCGACGAAGAGTCCGAGGAAACCCTCTACGCTATTGAAGACGACCAAACTTTACTTTCCGACATGAATAAGGCCTTCCATTGTATTTTCAAGAACCACGGCACCAATTTCTTGCCAGCATGGGAGCGTCTTCATGTCACATACGATGACTTCCTCAAGAGCCAAGATCCCACGCAAAGACAGTGGGGTCTTTGCATCGTCGATGATGTTCTTGAATTCTGCGGGGACCGTAGCTGGGCATATAGCCAATTTATCATCGAACCGCTCGTCGCTGGCTGCAAGGATCCAGCACCTGCCAACCGACAAGCAGCAGCTTACGGGATTGGTGTTGCCGGGCACAAAGGTGGCGCTCAGTGGTCTCAGTTCGTGGGTGCTGCAATTCCTGTACTTTTCGAAGTTACGCAAGCTCCAAATGCTCGTGGTGACGATGATGTCTATGCTACAGAAAATGCTTGTGCAGCCATTGCCAAGATACTTCATTTCAATGCTTCGGGTGTTGAGAATGGGCAACAGGTCATTAACCAGTGGATTGATACACTTCCCATCACCAACGACGAAGAAGCTGCGCCATATGCATACCTCTATCTTGCTCAACTAATCGATCAGTAAGTTATTGTATCAATATATTTTCGGACGCCATACTGACAGCTATCCTAGGCAAAACCCTGCGGTCGTTACACAAGCACCCAAAGTGTTTGTTTTTATTGCTCAAGCTTTGGAGTCTGAGGCATTGACCGGCCAAACAGCTGCAAAGGTTGTGGAAGCAGCCAAGCTTTTGTTAAGAATTGCCAGTTTAGAGCCAGCACAACTATTGCAGCAGCTTACTCCAGAGGCGCAGAATACTGTGCGAGCTCATTTTGCTTGATGATGAAATTTGATTTGAGCAAGGTTGAGATAGGTTGGGGCGGTTGGAAGCCAGGAGGTAGTTCATAGCGGGATACTTAGAACGAACGATACCATACGAGCACTCTTTCATTTCCATCATCTAGGCGTCCTTGGGTTTGGTTGGTCGGCCATTTAGCATAGCGATAGTATTGGGGATGTCACAAGGAGAGATTGGGCTGGCAGTGTTGAAGCAGAACGAAACCATATGCATATTGAGCTGTGGGTTGGAGGCTTTTGCAGTTACTGTAGAGTGAAGGATACCTAATTTAGATCCATTTTTTCCAGCTTGAGATGAAATGAGAGACCAGCAGGCCAGCTGCATAGCCCTAGAGCAATTCAATTCAAGATTTTACAAGATTTATTTTCCCTTACGGACCTATGTCCTTGGTGGATATCGAGTCTCTTAGTGTCAAGACTTCGATTGCGGCAAGTGGGGCTGCTTGCGAAGTGTTACTTCGTACCCCTAAAGTACCTAGCTTCTACCGAGCTCACTCAACAACAGAACACAACATAAACACAACCATCTACAAGACCTGGAACGTCACAAGCAGAATCCACATACCTAATGAATTTCTATCTCATCAATACACGCTACAGCTCCCTCTGATCTCTATCTATCATTGGTTCTGGTGGATATTTGACTTGCTTCACTACTCCAGCGTGAACCCGCGAACTCACCCCACCCTCCTTCAACATTCGATAAAGAAACGTGCATTTATGCAGCGATTGCACGACGACGTATCAACTCATATACGCGGGCTTGACGACATGTTTGCAAGATCTATCCTCACACTTTATGGATGAATAGAGCTACTAATTCACATTCTCAGCACCATTCCGTCGGTGTCACCTTCCCTTGCGGCTTTCTACCGTCCCGGAAGCTGTTAAACACCCACAACCTGTACCTCCTTGCCAGATATTAGTCTGCTAGGTGCGGCAGTGGGGATCATATTAATTCATTGAGCGCGAATGCGATTGCAAGAAAACGTCCCATGAACACACAGGAAACTTGTTGGAAATTGACGGCTGAGGGCGGGAGGATCTGTTTGATGCTAGCACTATGAACCAATTCTATGAAGCTCAGTACTCTCAAGGAGACTTGCAGCAAAGATTGGCGGAACGAAGAGCGGAGAATGAGCATCAACGACAGATGGAGATGGCTCTGGCGCGACAGCAGCAAGAGGGGGAGGAGATGGATATGACCGATCTGCTTGGAGGGGATTCGTTGAACGACATAATAATGCAGAATAACAGGGAGATCAGGAGGCGGCAAAGCATGCCGCATCCCTTTTCAGAGCAGCCTCTGAATGGGGGGGCGTCTATGCTAGATTTTGGCGCTTCAAATCATGGACTAAATACATTTCAATTTGCACCAACGAGTATAGCCGAGTCACCTACAAGTCGGCAACGATCACTGGGCACATTGGATATGAGCAATTATGGGGCTGGAATGAATATGGCTGGACCACAATTGGGTTTCAATCCTTTACAAAATTCCGATCCACTGGTTGTCGACACTTCAGGTTATCATCTTATGTCGCCTGAAATGGCACATGGCATGATGCCCTACTCACCATTAGGCATGGAAGGTATATCTGCTAGCAGCTCTGGTATGAATATGTTTTCTCAGGAAGACTTTTCACAACAATTCAGTCCCACCACTATGGAGCCGTTAAACAATCAATATATGATGTCGGGCATACCATCCCACCAAAATAATAACATGAACAACGATAACGACGACAACGATGATGATTTAGATCCAGCCACTGGACTTGGTATCTTAGATAGAATTGGTGATGCGTCACCTTTAAGTGTGAACCTCAACCACAACTCTGTCGATTATCATTCACCCTCATTGAATAGTAATTCTCAGCCATCCCAAATCACCCGAGAGTCATCTTTTAGCATGCCAATTGCAGCCGCGACGAGTCCATTACAAGATGCTGCAGCAGTAGTCAAAATGAAACCAGACCCATCTCCATACAAGAATATATACTCCCAGAGTGGCTTCGATATGCTTGGGGCGCTTATTAAGATTGGAGAACGGAAAAATCCTGAAATAAATATAGGAAAGGTTGACCTGTCTTGTGCTTTTGTTGTATGTGACATAACTCAGCATGACTGCCCAATCATTTATGTCTCTGACATTTTCGAACGTCTCACGGGTTATACAAAGCACGAAGTCTTGGGACGAAATTGTCGGTTCCTACAATCGCCAGATGGGAAAGTGCGAGCTGGTGCCCGAAGAGAATTCGTTGATAATGACTCGGTCGAATATCTTAGAGAGAAGATTGCAGCCAGGAAAGAGGCTCAACATAGTCTCATCAACTACAGGAAGGGAGGGCAACCTTTCATGAACCTATTGACAATGATTCCTATTACTGGTGAGGATGACAAAGAAATCAAATACTACGTCGGGTTTCAGGTCGATTTAGTAGAAAAGCCAGCTTCGGTTGCAGCCAAAGGTATTAACGGAATGTACGTGGTCGATTACGCACAAGGGTCATTGCCAAAATATGAATGGAAGCCGCCGGAGAGCGTAAGGGGCGACATTGCGCATGCCTCTCGAGATGAAGTGGGCTCAGTTCTAAGCGCTATGAAATCCAGTCCAGAGTCAGAGGTGACTAAAGGACAATGGGACAAGGTACTTTTAGAGAATACTGACGACGTTGTCCATGTGATCTCACTAAAAGGACTTTTCCTCTACCTATCCCCATCTTGTCGTCAGGTTCTAGAGTATGATGCGGCTGAGTTGACTGGAACCGCTCTATCTTCGATCTGTCATCCTAGTGATATCGTTCCCGTCACGAGAGAACTAAAGGATACAACTACCGGTGTATCAGTGAGTATTGTCTTTCGAATACGACGAAAGAAGAGTGGCTATACTTGGTTTGAAAGTCACGGGTCATTGCACGTCGAGCAAGGCAAAGGACGCAAATTCATTATATTAGTAGGGAGGGAGCGGCCGGTATATGCATTGGCGCGCCGTGATATTGATGCAGCTGGCGGGATAGGTGAAAATGAGATGTGGGCGAAACTCTCGACCTCAGGGATGTTCTTATATGTGTCATCGAATGTCCGCCCATTACTAGACCGGGCACCTGAAGATCTGGTTGGCACCAGTATTCAGCAGCTCATGCGATCCGAGTCTAAGATTGAATTTGGCCGGTGCCTTGAGAAGGCAAGGACGGGTAAGCGAGTCACTTACAAACACGAAGTGCTTAACAAAAGAGGCTTGAATCTTCAGGCTCAGACGACCTTGTACCCTGGTGACGCATGCGAAGGATCAAAGCCTACATTTCTCGTCGCCCAGACAAGACTACTCAAGTCTTCTTCACGTGCCGCCGCTCCTGCACTTGTCTCCCAGAATAGCAGTTCAAAGAGTATGACCTCGCTAGGTAGAAACGTGCGTTCTGAGGATTCTACCGATTTGAGTGGACCATCCAATTCGCACAATATTCAAGAGGCTGCTTTAACCCCTCGATCAAGCGTCTCATACCGAGATATAATCACAGAAGCCGGTAGCGCAGGCCTTGCCATCGGATCCCAAGACAAAGCACTAGCATCGGAAGAAAATATTTTCGACGAACTCAAAACAACTCGCTGCACAAGCTGGCAGTTTGAACTTCGACAAATGGAAAAGTCCAATCGTTTACTTGCAGACGAACTAGCAAGTCTCTTATCCAACAAAAAGAAACGTAAGCGGCGACGAGGGGCGGGCCATCTTCAGCGGGATTGCGCAAATTGCCATACTCGCGTCACTCCCGAATGGCGACGCGGTCCTAGTGGCCAGAGGGATTTGTGTAACAGCTGTGGCCTGCGTTGGGCAAAGCAGGTAAGTAAAAGCTGTTCCGAAGCAAGTACACCATCGTCATAATCGTGATCCTTAAGACATGTGCCATTTAAGCATCATTGGAAGCTCGTGACAAGTTTCACGCCAGCGGAGCGAGCTGCTCTTTAACAACCTACACGGCACTGCCATATCTTATGCTAATGCACCTGATCTTGTTTAATTTCGATGTATTTGCTTGCCATTATACTATGTGTCACCTCAGAACGCCTGTCATGGCATTTGCCCGTTGGAAACATTGATATTTTGCCAATTTTTCAATTTAACATCTAGTTGCTCGTTTTCCACAACGCTACGACGTATTTACTAATCTTGCTCTTATTTCTCTACAGACCGGTCGCGTGTCTCCGCGTACTGGCGGCAGCAAAACATCCCAGAAATCATCAAGTCCTGTGCACACATCACCTCGTCCTGACACGACCCCAAATGCCAACACAAATCCAAATCTTAAATCCCCGACGGGAATAGGCGTCGGTACGATTGGAGAAGGGGGAGGGGCAGCTGTACCGGCAAGTCTAGGGGGTAGGACCACGAGTGAGAGTATGCCGGTTCATAAACCTAGTGTAGGGTTTCGGGAGGGAGGGGAGAGAGGGATCACAAATATTGGGGAGGGAGACGAGGATGAGGATGGGGGTGAGTGTGATGAAGGAGGCATATGAACCTTCTTGATTCATGGCAAGTAATGGATTGGAGAAATTTTGCAGGGCGATGATTTGGTGTTAGCGTCAAGTGAGCGAAAGTCAAAATTTGCTTGAGATGAAACATGAGGTTTATGTGTCTATGATTGGAGTTTTTATTGGAATGTATTTCGATCTATCTTGGGTTCTCTTCGCAATTGGGCATTTTTAGGAGCAAGGGGGCTTAGTCTCTGCTTTTTGCAGGTAGGCCGGACTTTGGATTCGGAGCTTTGCTTTTAGATAGATATCCCCATCTTTTAAATATTTTAGTTCTTAGGAGAACTTATTAAATTGTTCCGCTCGCTTCCCAAAGTTTCTAGTTGCTAGAGTATGTATATCATTGACCATGAGACTGAAAGGTAGAAATATGGTCACCATTAAACAACTCCTAGATTAAGACTGAAGACACTCTTCTCCATATCTGCCATAGTATTTTTCAAAGCTTTCATTTGCTGCTTTGCTATTATATAGGATCATCGGTATACGCGGGGGGAGGCTCTTCCTCATCAACAGTATTCCTCGGCGCAACTTGGGCTTCAATTACAAGTCTCTTTTGTTCTTCCAATTTGACGACCCAGAGCGCTGAACCTGCTGCCGAAGTAAGCAGAAAAAACATCGATAATACCGGTATCAACTGTAACACCAATGCCACCGTCCCAAACCAAGTATATTTCCATCTCCGCGTTCTGATTTCCTTATTTCTTTCTTTCTTAGTGAGGCCCCTAAGCTTGAAATACCGCCAGTGATGTAATGGACCCGCTCTGGCTCCCGTCACTACCAGAAACGCTGGAGTCCCAAACAGCGGAATCAGGTTAAGAGGGAGGAAGACTACGAATTCGAGTATTTGGCGGAAAGAGAAGGGGGAGTAGACCGCGGAAGAGGTGGGCTTCCCAAGTTGTTTTACGGCGTTGGGGGCATCTAGGAAAAGTAGACGGGAAGGGGAGACAAGGTCTTTCAAACCCTCATTTATGAGAGTTGCCTAGAGAGGTCAGTGACCTGTAAGAGCTCTCTAGAGAAAGAACGTACGTCAAACACATTCACTAGAGTCTCATCCACGAGTAATGCCTCGAATAACAGTGCAATCAATATCTGACCCTCCCCCAAGACCAGGAACACTGCATTGAACCAAGCGAGATGACCATGGAATATTGCAAGAAACGCAACCTGTGGAAGGTAGGTAAATACGAACAGGAAACCGAAAACGAGGATGGAAACGAATATAAGGGGGATTAAGCGGCGACCAAAGAGCGGGTAGTAAGAGGGGTGTGAGAGGAAATAGTAGACTCCTTTGAAAGGGTAGAGAAAAGACGAGGAGACGACTGATTTGATAGGTACTCGTAGTGCCGTAGGGGCAGGCAGGGCAGGCATCTCGAAGTGCAGGTTGCCTTTGAGGGGATGTGAGGCTCGAGGCTCGAGGGTATTGGTAAAAGTATATAGGATTCATAAGGCTGCTTCTGCCAAGCCTTGATGACGACTGTGTTGCCTTATATCTCAGGCAATAAATCAACGTCAAAGATGCCGATGTATCTTTTGAAATCAGATAAAGTGGCTGGCAACATTGGTCTCTTGGCTTCGGACAACGGAAGGTCATTGCAAGAAGTAGCTACTCTTGCTGATTTGAACATACTGGGCAAAATGACATTAGTAACCGAAAGCCCCTTTCTCAAGAGGGATAATTTTAACAAAATATCCAGGGGAAATAAATACAAAACTTCAGTTCTGTACCTTTGACGTCCATGAACCTAGAATTCTGCTTGGTTAAAGTAGACTTAAGCGCTACTGATAATTCAAATGAAAACCTCGCAATTATTGGCTTCTTTTTATATGAATGTGTGGAGTTTCCCTCTACAATCTTTAAGATGACCCAATAAGTTGCCATTAAAGTCAAGCATGGAATAATACACTATTCGCCTTTGGAAAGATTCACTGACGACCATTGGGCAGTCCAAATGCCTCACATCGATGTTTGTCGATTTACAAAATCGTGGAATGCTTTGTTACAGCTAAATATATACTGAAGACTGCTCACTTGTCAATAAAGCAGCATGAGCGCCTTATATTGATTGTCTCTAGCTACACTCGATCAGTATGAGAAACCCAGGGCATCTTGGTACTATTTGATATAGTGCTCATCTATACCACCAGATACTGTATAACTGGATAATTAGATAACTGGATACGCCAGCTATGTTCACGATGTGAAGCGAACCTCCCGCACACATGAAAAACACTTGAACGAATGTTGCGTTTCCTAGCAAATTTAAGTAAACTCCATCCTACTTTAATTTGCTGTCCCTACACAAATTGTGTCCTCATTGATTTGCTACTGCTTTCAGTATACTTTAGGAGGTCTCATTGAATCTACGATATATTGAGACAAATTTTGCTTCGCATGTGAAGTAGTTAGAAGCAGCCTGATGCTACTTTGCAAGAGCGATTAGAACGAGGCTGAGGTTCCTTATAGTCTAAGCATCCTCCTAGTGGTTAGCGCCTCGTGCTAATGTAGTTGACATATTCTCCCAATTAGACGCGAATATTGACGCTCCGCATCCTCACAGTCAACCAACAAACTCACTCGTTTTATATCACACTCGTTAACACTCTTCGTTAACACTCTTCGTTGTCATTCTTTCTTTATCTAAGACTTCTCGGATCCCTATCATTCATCCCGTTCTACTACTACGAACAACAATCAACAGCCACAATGCACGTTACGGTTTTGACCTTCCTCGTAGCTCTTGGCTTGATTTCAATTACGTTTGGTGCACCTCATCAAAATGGAGCCCCTCGTTTTGACAATTCAACTTGTGTTGCAGACCATACTACTGTTTACGTAGCTATACCAGGAAGCGTCTCGACTGTCTATATCACCCGTGCTGCCAGCAGCTCTGCTATTGAGAGTTTACCAACTAAAACAGTTACTACTGTTACCACAATCCATGGCACCCGTACACTGACTAAATCACTTAGCCTTGCAGGCACGTCAACCTTCGCAACAGCGAAAAGTGATGACCAGCTAAGCTACGACGATGCCATCACCGAAATTGCTATCTACACAGTAACAAAGCTCTATACTGAGCCTGCACATACGCCGACTTCTGTGGCAGCTGGAGCTTCGACACCAACTGATGAAGTTTACCAGTTCTACGTCGAAAACAGTACGACAATATGGGTTGGAGCAACACCTTCCACGGTGGAGCCGGATGCCGTGATTATTACCAGTGTTGTGACAATCATCCCTGTAGATTCTCCAATTGCTGATATCTCTTCGACACGAACCAGCACGCAAAGAATTAGCACCACAATTTATACAACCTCCACTGATACTGCCACAAAAACCAGCTTCTCAAGTATGGGTACGGTCTTTACTGGTATTGCCTCAAATGGGTGGAATTCGACTTCAAATTCTCCATTCGTGTATGGTGCTATTATTGGTTCTACAGGAGGCCTCACTGCAGTTCCTATTCCAGGTTCTAAGCAGTCTACATTTGAAACTGATATTCCTAGCATCGATATCTACCAGCACACTCGTCTTACAATCAGTCTGTCCAGCTATGCAGCTGCATCAGGCTTCCAGACGAATAATCCAAGCTACATGAAGAATGCGACTTCTATCAATATGCCCACCAGAGCTTCTCGAACTTGGGAGACTAGCTCCGCTCAAGTATTTGGATATTTGACCAGCTTTGTATCCCCTAGCTTGACAGAACCGGTCTCATCTCTTGTTGTCACAATCAGTTCGATTGTTCCACCGATTGTCAACATAACCTATGATAGCTCGGATGTAGCAAATTCGGCTCAGGGTGTTAAGCCGTCGTCAAATACACTTGATGGCATATTTGTCCCATTGGTAGTGAATACTACTACGATCACAGGGCTTGGCGGTGTGTCTTCAAACTCTATCTTGGCTCATGCTTCCCTTACGAAACTAAGCGACTACACTTTTGTCACAAGTTTATTGCCTAGCTCAACTATTAGTCTCCTTCCACTTGGATCAGTTTGTAACTCTACATACCAATGCAGCGATGGTGCTGAATGCTATGCTACCAACTCAATGTTAGTCACGGCTTGCGGCAATTTCCAGGCGTCCTGCTCCTCTGATGCACAATGTGCATTCAATACGTGCAATGAGGGATTTTGCAACGGGCCTAAGCCTCAACCGTCATTCTCTGCATCACAAAACCGGACTTCGACTACTTCAATGTCAACTATTCGCACCTCAGCCTTCATAACAGTACCACCGAGCCCTTTGGTTTCAGTAATGTCTTCTTCAACCCCGCCTGCATCTTGTTTACCAAAGGGTCCTAGCTATGGCAATTTTACGGTGAATTTCGATGATATACCCCCACTGGTGGTTCCCAGTAAAGAACAGAGTTCTATTCATGCAGCACCCCTCTTTAGTCCATATCATCAGTTCGATTTTTCAGATGGCTTCACAGTCGGTCCGCCACCAACTGACGCTTACCACCCCAGCTCTCCACCACTCCTCCTAGAGTTTACTCCCTTTTACAGCGGATTACAAGTTGATTCTCCAGACGCTGAACATCATTTCACAGGTCAGATCTCCTCTGGTGATCACGCTTCCACAGGTTGCTTCAATTTCAATTTCTTTGGTGGATCCTTTGGTTGTAATTCTACAGGTCCAAACTGCGAATTCACCTTCTCAGGTTATCGTTATGACATTGTGGAAAAGCAAGATTCAGTAATCCACACCCAAACTAGTAGTATTACCGCATGTCCTGCCCAGATTGATTGCGTCCTAGTTCCTGTCTTTCTCGACGAAGGCTTTAAGAATTTAACGCACTTCCGTATCAATGCTACCGTCGAGGGAGAGCCAAAGAGCTGGTGGATTGATGATCTGAAGTTGGGGTGGTTTGACAACTCTTGTGAGTTTGGTAATTGCCGTCTTGAGTCACATATTCGTCGCTAGCTGTTTGTTCAGTCTTGAAAATTGATGCTAGTTGCTTCTTAATAAACAGTGAAGTTCGTATGGTGGGATGGAGATGGCTGAGCATTTGATATGACAGTTGCTTTTAATTAATGCAATAAGATGTCAACTAGTTGATTGTGTGTTCATCAATATCACCGTTGGTTGACGTGAAAAAAGAAAATTGTAACTCGCCACCACCAAAAGAACTCCTCAGTCACTAAGATATTTCTTCTCCTGAAAATCAATGGGATTGGCTGTAAACATGGTTATTTTCCTCCCCCAGTGCAGTACAACATATCAAATTTCATATACATTCGAACTTCTTTTGGCTACCATTCCAATTCACTGATACACTCACAGATTCTCTGTTCTCTTATCTTCTTAAGCTTCAACTAGTCCATGGTTTCCTTGAAGCCCGGGAGTGTCAGCTTAATAGGACTTGAAATCCTTCCTTCCTGCCCTCAAATGTACCTGACAATCTGTCAACCGAATCGGACTCGCAATTGACATGCCTACTCCATCCTCCCAAGCTTTTAAGGGCTTAAGATCATAGTAAAGAATGAGATAGTAATAGAGCTTCTGGCCATGTGAATGTGGTAAGATTTGTTAACCAGAACTCGCTTACGAAAACGGGGATATCAAGTCTGGATCTGCATCTTAATCTAGGTTACCTTTTGTCTTCGGATCATACGAGTTTTCTCATGGCTTTGAAGTATTCCCGAATAATCTAGATGGCAACTCATCTGGTTCTTTGAGAATCTGCATTTTACTTGGTCGTGAATCCTCAGTGACTATGTATTACATCATTTTCTATCTTCCTTGGATTCATGCATATCTCCTTGTGATATTCTTCATAGCAGCCATAATGAAGTTCCGCTCGACTTTTTGTCTAGGATGACAATGTGCTCGTTCGCTTGTGCTAGTCTATGTCGATGTTATTAGCAATTGAACTAAGCAGTAAGCAAGGGTCAGTTTGTGCAGTTCATATTGGAATTTCAACTCTACATAAATCAGAGATGGACACAAGCTCTTATTGCCGTTTCCTTATGGACAACCATCGTTCGAATAATTATAGCTCAAATTGAAGGTCTCCAACTTCCTCCTCGCAAGTATCAGATATGAGATTCTCAAGAAGAAGGCATGACGGACGGCGTCAATTACAGCAAGTACCATACCCACCGAGAGGCATTAGGCAAAATGTTGCATCATATAGGCTTCATAGATTCACTACTCAAGAGGTCCAATACAATCCGGAATCTGAGCATTTTCAATACTCCCCAAGCCGTGGAAATTATCATCAAGCCCGTTACAATCAACAATCGTGGAGTGGAGCGTCTAATAGCCTCTCCTACTTTAAACAACCTTTGAGACGAGCAAACAATGGTGCTGCAGGACAATTTTATCCAGACATTGATCCAGATCGACCAGATCAACGAGGAAACCATCGCAATATAGAGATAGAGTTGAATTATGATTCTACGCCATCAATAACACTGTCTCGATCCTTCCCATCAGCTCGATTGACTGATTTTTCTCAACCCACTCAGCAGAACAAGCCAATATCTCCGCAAGATCTAACCCAAATTCAGACGACGATTGAGTACAATGCACTCAAGTCGATTTCTGTCTTACATACACCAAAAGCTACGACTACAATGAAGGAAGATGCGGACTGGATGCCCGAGAAGGAGATGCCGCTCTGGATAGATCTATGCAAGCGCCGAAATGAAACTCTAAGAAGAGCAGGTCTGGATGAACATGACGAAAAAACCGAGAGGTATTATGAATATTGGCTTGAAGACCACACCAAGAGGGTAAAGGATCTCGGAACAACGCACTATTCATTATACAAAAGGATTGATCTTCTCAAGGGAACCTCGTGCATCAAGACAAGAGGAAATGGCTTCTTTGAACTAATCACTGAAGATGAAAAATACAAAGACAGGGAAGACGAGAGGCCACAAAAACTTCTAGACAGAATTGCCGAGCAGCAGCTTGTTATTGGGCAATTAAGATATGAGGCTATTCATAAGGCGATATTGGAAGAGGCGTTGCGAGCTGCTCCTTGGTGAATATCATAAGAATCCCATCAGAATTGCAATGGAACAACCTGCTTTATCCCACAACCTCAGGTTCTACCAATGTAGAAGAAAGGTTTAAAACTTTGTTGATTGTGACGTACCATGACTAGGTGACGGAATAAGCATTAACTGAGTGGCGGGATATTTTACATCGGAAGTTCGAAATAACTTCAGAAATTCATATTGCTTGATTGCTGGGTAATTGCACAGTTGCTAGGTCAAACAGAGTGGCCGATACTATCTAACACAAGATCGAAACGCACAGCGGAGCCCCAGGAAATTTTGCTATTAAATGAACAAGCAAGCGAAAAAATACATCTACAACCCAGATTCTATGTTTTTAAAAGCCATCTATTGTGAAAAAAAAGCAGCTGAAACCCGGATGCTATGCACGTATGCACTAAGTCTGATGATCGAATTCACCTTAACGAGGAACACGTAGGTGATCTGTATTTAGTGTATATCTGATAGCAACATATTTTCTATTGTCAATATGTGTAATTATACAAAATCTAAATAGGAAATTTTTATTGACTACACTAACTAAATAGCTAAGAATATAGGCGAACCTTCATGATAAATACTATTCTCTAAAACTTACCATGGTTAGTAATGTCATATCCAAATCTGTCCTCATATCATCACTCTAATATCACCCCAAGGAATATTGACAACACGGATTCAGCGCCGACGAACAGGAGGCATACGGGCTGCTCGGAAATCATGGCTATTCTTATAAACTACGTTACGCAGTGTCTGCTTTCGCTGCTCGCTGCACCAACTTCCCTCAATTGCATAAGAAGCAATATCCTCCCATTCGCTCAAGCTGAGGTTGAATTCATCCTGTACTGCGCAGTAATTATCCAGAATATATCCTCCAAAATAGGCTGGATCATCACTGTTGAGGCTGAAGTGAACTTTCGCGTCCAAAAATTTACGGATAGGCATTTCAGACATGGTCTTCACTCCTTTTAAGCAAATATTACTTAGAGGACAAAGAGTAACCAAAATCTTCTGCTCCGCGACCTTCTTCATGAGATTTGAATCTTCGGCTAGTGTTCTACCGTGGTCGATCCGCTCAACGTGAAGAGTATCCAATGAGGTCTGGATATTGGAGGGAGGTCCTTCTTCACCAGCATGGGCGGTTCGTCGAATTCCGACGTTCTTCGCTTCCGAAAATACTGCCTCCCAGTCCTCTGGTTTTCCGGTCTTCTCAGAGCCGCTCATCCCAAATCCGCCAAGAGTTCCGTCATTGAAGTGTCCAGCCTTCAATGCAAGGCCGAGAGTCGATTTCGCCGTCTCTACCGGCAAATGGCGTAAGACACAGAGGATGAGCAAGCTCGATATATTCAGTTCCTTTTCAGCTCGTAGGCATCCACGTTTGAGTCCAGTAACAACTGTTTCGTAGGAAACTCCACGGCTCATATGAGCATCCGGGTCCCAAAATAGCTCGGCATGGTGCACTCCGTCAGACTTTGCTCTCACAAAATAGTCCATTGCAAGAGTCTCGAAATCAGACTCCGTCATTAGAACTGACATTCCAATGAAGTAGTAGTGAAGGAAGTCATCAAGGGAGGTGAATCTCGAGTAACGCTCCGAGAGCGCTGCGGGTGAAGCGAAGGCAGGGTCATCTTTGGGAAGTATGATGTTATTGCTCTGCGCAAGAGCGAAGAGTGCTTCCGGGGAAAGGGTCCCTTCAATGTGAATGTGATGCTCGCACTTAGGTAAAGACACGAGGAAAGAGTGAAGGGGCGATTTACACATTGCGAAAGGCCCGTGTCGTGAAGAATATTTTATCCAGCAAGAGAACTTTTCAGTAAGATTAGAGTTATTTGTAATGATATGAGATGTGAGTTGAGAACGTAGATATATCCAAGTCCAAATATCTATATAGAAACAAAATTAAACAAACGGTGGTATGCATTGCACTGTTTATATTGTGGTAGGTTAGTGAACCCAAAAGTGGAGTTTTTCTCCCTCCCAAACGGGACTAGTCTGTTTATATGACAGGGGGAAGGGGAATATTATATGAACATAAAAGGTGAAATAATTTCAATTGAGGAAAAAGGTCTGTTCTCCTGAAATCTTTGAAACTCGCCCTGTTCATAGATGAAGCTTTGGTAGACCGTAAGCCAAGCTGTAATCGCTACCTGAAAGGCGTCAACGGCCAATTCCTAGTTGGAGTCATAGAAATCCATAGTAAGTCTCCACATTTACATTCATATAAAGACGCTTCATCTAGAGTCTCAACCTTCTTAAAACTTGTGCCTTACATCTCAGCAGAACTCCGCTTAATGCCAACTTCAGAAAGCTCTTCAGCACACACAATCCAACATATCCACCTATTTATTGAACCATGGCAGATCTAACAAAGGAGAATGATTTAACTGTCATGAATTCAGACAACGTAGACACCACGACTGCTATCAGTATTCCATCAGACATCGCAGGACCAGTTATTAACACTCCTCCTGCCGTGATCTGTGTTTTCTGTGGAGCCTCTCCGGGTACTTCTGAAGCTCATCTTGTCGCTGCCCGTGAGCTTGCTCACGTCCTCCATGCCAACAACATCAACTTGGTCTACGGTGGTGGAACTACTGGACTGATGGGCGAGGTAGCACGTACTATGGTCTCACTTGCTGGCCCTGACTCTGTTCATGGTATTATTCCTACTCCACTTGTCAAGTACGAACGAAAGCCAAGCCTTGGAGATGTTACCAAGACCACCTTGAACAACACTTCCCAAAAGCATGGCTCTGTCGGTGCTTACGGCAAAGTCACTCAAGTTGATGATATGCACACTCGCAAGAAGATGATGGCACAAGAAGTCATGACTGGAGGCCCCGGCTCTGGTTTCATTGCACTCACTGGCGGATTCGGTACGATGGAGGAATTGATGGAGGTTGTCACATGGAACCAACTTGGTATTCATGACAAGGGAGTTGTTGCTTTCAATGTTGATGGCTTCTTTGATGGAATGATCTCGTGGGTCAAGCGTGGTGTTACTACTGGCTTCATTAGCTCGACGAACTCTGAGATTCTGGTAGAGGCCAAAAATGCTGAAGATGCTGTTAAGGCTCTCCGTGACTACAAGGTATTTTAATCTCATCCCCATTTTCTGTCAGTACTAGTTCTAACTTTTCAACAAGGTCAGCAAGGGCAGATTTGGATTAGATTGGAGTAAGTCTTGAAGAGGAGAGGCGCCACTTCCTTTCTCAGCCGGAATTAAAAATGACGCGGAGTATACCACGAAGACGAACCAAGAACAGAGGAGATCCAGTTAAATACTAAGGATTTACTTTGGGATACCAGAAAATTGGGATCCTATCTTAGGCACATTGGGTTGGAGGCAACAGCTTTTTTGGGTTGAGTACATAGATTTCGTCATGGGCATCGACATGTAACATACGAAACCTTGGACAGGGCTTCTTGTTCTTCCATTAAGAATTGAAAGCATTTTCAAACCTTTACAAACCTTCAAATTCAACTTTAGAATTCTCTCCAAGTTATACTCTGATCTATTCATTTGATAAAGAAGCTTCATCGTAATCAATAAGTACTTTATTTGACAAGATTCAGCGAGAAACTCTTTTAGCAATGAGCAAATTACGCAAATTGTTAGTTGTTTGTCTGAGTGAAATGAACAATAGATTAACATAGCCATTTCAGAATCATAAGTAAGACAATCCATCGAGCAACTTGACCAACTTGTTTGCGTGTTCAGCTGTAACATTAGTAAATCAGGCTCATGTCAGACGAGCCCCAAATGTTTTCCACGTGTACAATGAAGAAAAAGCACAGTATTACGCAATCTCTTTATATCTATATAAAAGAAGCGAAGTCTAAGATTTTATTTACTTGATGCCGTCTGTATCAGATCTATCAAGAGTTTTTCTCAGCTCAGACCTACTCATTGGCGAGGAAAACAGTATCGGCGAGCTGCCGAGTGTTAAGGAGACTGGGCTTGATCATTTTTAGGTTTGTGACACCGGCTTGTTGGGCATCGCTGACAATTTCCTCCTTCATGATCTGGATGAGCTTTGTGACACCTGCTAGTCCGTAGCAGTTTGCGTACATGAATCTAGGGCAGAAATTGTTAGTACCTTGTCCCCGTTGCTACGTAGACATAGCATGCGGAGTGACTTACGGTCGTCCCATGCCAACCATCTTGACTCCAAGAGCCATTAGCTTGAGCACGTCACTTCCATATCGAACACCGCTGTCGGCCATCACGTCAACCTTGGTGAAGACTTCTGGTGCGTTTCGGTAGATCTCGTAAGCAATTTCCAGTGGCGAAGGTGAGTGATCGAGTTGTCTTCCTCCGTGATTAGAAATGTAGATCGCCTTTGCGCCTTTCTCAATAGCTAGAAGAGCATCCTCAACCGTGGCGATTCCTTTGGGGATGACTGGTAGGGTGGTTCGGTTTCTGATCTCATCATAGAGATCCCACTAGTTCTCGATTAGTATGTATTATGTACAAATTGATTTACACTTAATGTTCGCTAAGACTTACGGTAAGTGCTGATGTAGCAGAATTTCTATCCAAATTATTAGCTTGAATGTGCTTAGTGCATCTCATGGTAACTCACGCATTAGTTGTATCGTAACGAGCTGCTCTATGTCGCACAGCCGTACCCGGTGCGTCGATAGTAAAGACAATAGCTTTTGCGTTGGCTTTCTCTGCACGGCGGATGGCTTCCCAGGTGATCGACATATTGGCGTTGGTATATATCTGGGGAAGTTGTTAGATTTTGACTTGCCAATATGAAATAGAAGTAAATATACCTGTTGGAACATGACTTGGGGACCGTTCAGCGTATCATTGTGTTTTTGCGCCGCAAGCTCTTCAATCGTCTTGGATGCGTAGAGGGCAGCCTTTTTGTCAATTAATAATTTGCTCCGATATGTACGGTGAACAGCTTACAGTGTATAGAATGTTCTCGCTTGCAGTGGCATCAACGAAGCTACAGATACGATATTAGCCATCTTGAAGAAGTGAAGATCGTTGCAAGCCAGCTGTATTGGGGTTCGCATTCCAACAGAGTTAACACTTACTTCAGCTCAGCCCTGGCATCTCCATACGCAGCTCGAGCTGCAGGAGCGATGAAGATGGGAGCACTGAAGTTATATCCCATAAATGTCGTTCTATTTCATACTGTTAGCGCCTTCGAGCACAAACCCTTTGAATGGTTACCTACGGCAAAGTGTCCTTCAACTTCGTGACATCATTTAACATACGGGGACGGAACTTGACTTTTGACCATACATCTAAATTATTTCGATAGCCTTTTACAGTTGAAAGTCAGCATTGTCACATAGTCACAATTGGAGGCCAGCTACTCCACTCTCCTGCCGATGCAGTACGATAGAAAGAGTACCGCTCATTTGACAGAAACTGCTCTGCCGCCCAGTCAAAGTCGACAATCGCGCGTATATCCTTTAAAGGAGGGAGAGATTTTTCTGTGTAATTCGTGCCGGCAAGAAAATTAACCAAGCCGGTATCTGGCTCATTAAGCCAAGGCTCGGCCGCAAATGCGGTTGCAACCAGCGAGTTTATCAGAATGAATGGGCGCATATTGATAGAATGTATGTATGGCTAAGCTATGAAAATCGAAAAAAATATTAAACGGAATATTTTGAGTGACAGGGTGCCTAGTTCTTCGCATTTGGAGCAGAATCTACTTATATAAAGCATCTGACTCGCATGCATCCGTCCAGCTTCTTGTGGGAGCCATGCCCAGATTTAATATGGGACAACGACGTTATACCTCACTATGATTCCCACCGACCTTAGCAATACTCATTTAGGGTTCGGAGTCCTTTCGGAAGGGTCCCAGAATGTGGGTTTGATGTCGTAGACCTGCCCCATGTGTGCGGTGTCGTATATTCCACGATTTTACATCGAAGACAAAACCACTAACCTACCTTTGGAATTTATGATACCGCTTCATCTTCAGAATCTCTGAAAGAATTTATTCACATTGCGAAAAGTGTGATAAAAGCTCTCAAACACCACCTGAAGAGCAAAGCACAAATTAGGCCGTAACCGCAAGTGGTGCGATTGGAAGATAGCTAGGTTGAATCACAGAAATTATCTTGGAAAGGAGGGTTTTCTTCACTGGAATTAGTATTTACATACCTAGAAGCAAAAGCTGGACGTTGAGTACAAATTAGAGGCGGACGTCTACCCCATGCACGGTTGTCAACATCTGGGCACTTGGGAAGATTGCCGAGTATTCTGCGCATCAATCTTATCAATCATTCAATCATCAGGACAGCAAGCCGCTAAGATCTGTTCGGGCAGTTTCATCTCCGGAAATCCTCGCCTCTATACCCTCATCCAGAGCGGTAAGCTAAGTAGAAGACTTTGCTAGTTTAGATCATTTCCAGTATCTATAGCTATGATGGCAAGGTAACAAATTTTCTAACCAGTAGTTGAATTTGCCTTGGTACAGCAACTTGCAAGTCTTTCTCTTTTCACATTCTTTCTTCTTTCTCTCCACCCCTGATTGACTTTCTCCCGAACTTTAACCTCCGCCCATACCATGGTTGTTGGTATTTAGCAGCGAGTGCCGAGCCGCAAGCGCCTCCGGCCGCCTCCTACATGACTCTCCACATTCCCACTCTTGTTTTTTCACAGACTGGATAGTGGTCATGACGAATGGTTTGAGAACTGCGCCCCGTCCATTCGTATCTTTTTTTCCGGCTCCCACTTGGAAATTGAGAAGCCGCCGCTTGTATAAAGATCTGCAAAACCAACTGTGGCTAATGGCCGTTCTGGGGATTGCGAAGGGATTGCTCCCAGGCGAAATCTGTATCGTGTTTTGAAATAAAACGATCTTCGGCTTCTCTTCACTTGTGGTAGGTGGTTTGGTTCTTGTAAAATTCTGAAAAACTTGTTTGCTCTTCATACTCGGCCAAATGTCCAAAAGCTTGGTTTGGATTACATCGTTAGTACGATAAAACTGTCGGGGATTTTGAGGTGCTACAATTGGTTTGAATTTTTGCTTTGTAAGAGAGACACTGCTGGAGCTTTCCGATCAAAATAATGAGAGGAGAGGGATATTGCTATATCTGTACGACGTCTGAAAGCCCTCTCTATCTTCGACTGACCTCCCCAAGGATAGAACTGCAAAAGCACTCTCGGAAGGTGGATACCTGTGAATGCTCTTAAGTTTATGGCTGCCACATCTCCATGTTTCTATGTTAATCTATCTGTCACTTGTCCTGGTCCTAAATCTACTCGCTCCATCTGTACGGAGACACTGCAAGAGTAATACAGCCAAAGTCAAGGACTGCTTATTTCAAGATACGCAATTGGGGAGGACCAAAATTTGGGGCGCATTCATCGCCATTATCCTCCCAATATCATAAAATAATCCTGCTTATACATATACTCTGCAAGTTCGAAGCGGTTCTATCTCTATTACCCAACCTCAAGACAGGTGTCACAAATTGAGTAAATTTGAGCTAAAACATTTGATCTTGAAGGGCATATTCTGAACTGAACTTCGTGACATTACTGGACGATCCAAAGACAGACCGCAAAGTAATATGTATATATAACCGATGGGTATCACCATAACGCATCTGGCGCATCTAAATACCAAGTTGCATCTTCGCCCTCCGCCTCCTTTGTCGAAAACCCATTTCCCAAATATCTGAACCGATTCCTGTGCTCCCTTCTCCACTCAAAATCCTCCCATCTAGGACTCTCCAACATATGGAACCAATGAATTCGACTTCCTGGATGCACAGCTGTTACTGGTCCTACAACTTTACCCATTTTGAACCACGAACTGCAGGGCGCAGACCACGCTGTGCGAGGCATAAATGTGGTGATGTGTTCAGAATAATCGTCGACGGCATCAGGAGTCGGTCGCACAGATATTGTGTGCTCGAGTTGGCATTTCTGGATCACTTTGGTAATATATTTGGCGAGATGTTCTGTAATGGTTAGGACGCTGCCGTGACCTATAGGTGCATTTGGACCTAGGAATGCTGTGGCTATTGTTAGTCTGGTCTAGCCGAAGAAACAGTACTCCGAGCGGCAACTTACTGAAATAATTAGGCATCCCCGGCACCATGCATGACATATAAGCTGCAGGCAGCTTGTCCCTCCATATATCCTGTAGATTTCCATACTCGCCAATCAAGGGAAAGCGAGGGACGAACGAAACATCGAAGCCAGTGGCACACACAATCGCGTCTACTTCTACTAGTCTGCCATCCGCAAGTTTAATGCCTTTTGGAAAAACTTCCGTGATCTTTTCTGCCACCAATTCAACATTCTCAGCAGTCAAAGACTTGAGATAGCCTGCACCGGGTGTAAGGCGCCGAGACCCTACAGGGAAGTCTGGTATCAAAGCTTTAGTAAGATGAGCATCTCCATTGAGACTGTGTGCCATATACCCAGTCAGCATTTGTTTAGCGCCTATTGCTTCTCGGCTGCCATTAATTAACTGCCTCTTGTTAGGTACGAACTCATTGATGCAAGGATATACGTGCCGATCCAAACCTCGAGTTGATCTCCTTTTCCACCGCTTTCACATACTTCTTATACAACTTAGGATCGGATTTAAACAGTTCAATTTGCTCTTGTGTAAAGTTGTTTTCGGCATCCATTTTTATGCTGCTCATGAAACTAGCGTTGGGACTTCCAGCCATCATTTGCGCATGAGATGGAGCTATCCATGTTGGACTTCCAATGAAATGAACTAGCTTCTCGACATCCGGTTGAAGAGCAGGGACAATCTGGACGCCTGATGATCCGTTACCAATGACTGCGACCTTTTTGTTCTGATAGTTGAAGTCTTCTGGCCAGTGGGCAGAGTGGACCAAATCTCCACTGAAGGTTTCTAAGCCTTTAATGCTAGGAAACTTCCAATCACTACGATCCCAAATTAGCAAGACTGGAGGCTGTAGGAGAATGTACTTACTTCAGAATTCCAGAAGCATCAAGCAAGAAAGTACACCTATCCTCGAATTCCTCGTTTGTAATCTCGTTCTTAACTCTCAGCAGCCATTCACCCAGCTCCTCTTTCCATTCAGCATGAACTACGCTGTGCGACAGCTTGATGTCCTTTTTCAGATCGTGCACCTCACAAACATGCAGCAAGTACTTCTGAATCTCCTCCGACCCTGCCGATAATGCGCTCCATGCTGGATTGGGCGTATGCGAGAATTGGTAATTATGTGATGGGATATCGCATTTGCAGCCGGGATATCTATTTTCAAACCACGTTCCGCCAATCTCTGGGTTCTTCTCATAGACTACGTGTGAGAAATTGCTGGTGTGTAGTCGTAACGTGCGGATCATATTGATCCCGCTGACACCGGCCCCGATAGTGACTATTCGAACCTGGCGTAGTGTGCCTATGGGGGCATCTTTAATAGTATAGGGAGCTGGTTCTCCATTAAGTAGGCCATTGGACTGCATTTTAATATTCGGTTCGTTACTGTACGAAGGCGAGATTGATCCCATATTGAATTGTCTGGTAAAGAGGGTATTTGAAGGGTCGAAGAGAAGATTTCTTGGCTATTAAAGGAGAACGACCTCCAAACCTCGTCTCGTATAAAGACCTGGAAAATCGAACTTCACGCAGTCAATAAATGAGAAGAGGGCAGTAGTGTATCGTAGCTGCTCCAACCATTGGCCAATTCACGAGCTTTCGTTGTGAAGGAATCCGGCACAGCAGTCGCACTACGCAGCACAGCTCCTTCCAGAGATTCTATCGAGCTATACGTGGTATTTCAAGAACCCAACGACAATCCCCGTATCTGCTGCTTTCGAGACCGTTCCATCGCCTTTGGGATAGATCCTCACAGTACGCCTCCTCCTTAGCAATTAAGCAGGGGTGAGGTTCGCTTCTGCGCCCGAGCTGAACGTTGTCAATCAACGAGTGGTTTAGCGATGCTTTCCAACTGGCTGGTTTACGATGTTTTTGCCGTCATGGGATTTTTGGGGAATTATCCTTGGTCAACTGCACGAACGAGAGGAGTTCAGCACCAATTCGCACGAGATCTTTCAACCTTTAGCTTGATCATGTCTTATCGCAATTTATACTCCAGAGCTACTTGGCTAGTCAGTTGATCGTTGATCATCAATAGATAACTATAGATATATCATTTAAATACTACCTTGATTGTCTCAAACTTTCAATGGCGGTTTTATTTGATTGGACTGCATGGTGGCTAGAAAGTGGCGGCGCGGATATTCTTTTTTCTGGTGGAGTTATCTAACGGCACGACATATAGCTAAGGAAGGTTAATAATTTATATAAAGCGTATTGTGGTGCTAATTAATATGCATAGCTTAACAATCTACCGTTTCAAACATCCTTCACAAGAAAAGCTCAAGAAGGGCTGATCCTCAAATAGTCTTCCGCCGCCGCTCATGGAACCGAATCACTTTTCTAGCACTCGGCAGTGGCGAATATATCAACAGATCCTCAATGGTATTCAAACCATCCTCCAAATCAACATGTACTCGACCCTCCACACCTGCTTCTTGCAAGATTTGACCAAGCCTCTCCGCTGGCAATGAACAGCTCTGCCAACGATCACGTCCATGCTTCAATACCAATTTGTTCAGCGACGTCCCGTTTCCAGAGCTGAAGTAATCATGCAACTGCTCAATAACAGGTCCAAATTCTGTGATGGTACTTGGTGCGTTATCTGTCGCTGTGCTCTCAAGATACTTCCATTGGTATGGAAATGCGATATCCTCTGGCGTATTTACCAGATCGTCACGTAAACACAATTCTCGAATATTTTCTGGAAGCACATCCCTTAATTTTTTGTTTGGAAAGTCTGGCGTGAAACCTAGAAGAACCGGCCAGGGAATTTCAAGTCTTCCTAAGTTGGTGAGAAACTTCAGGTCTTCCATCCAGCCACGCCGCTCCCAAGCGCCGAATACCCAAACTGGATCAGCTTCTTCGGGCTTGTAATCCTCCAGGGCATGGAATGAAAGGGACACAATCAGCTCCTTGAGAGTAACAGATACCTTTCCGAGATGTCTTGCCAGTTCTTGCCACTCGTTCAGATAATGATGAGTTTTATCAGCATCCCACCAAAGAATATCCAAGCTGTTAGAGGTCAGCGACTAGCATCTCTAGTAGAAGACATAATAAATTAAGTCTTGAAGATATCTCAGCTTACTCCTGGATGAAATTATACTCGAATATTTCTAGATTCGGAGTATGCTTAAGGATTAGTCCGACAGTACCGACAGTAGCTTGACTATCTAAAAGTCGAAGGGTCCTCAAATACCATAGAGCCACCATTCCTATCGCCTTTGGGAAAGGGAGAGGGACGACCATCAAACCAGACGGAAACCTCTTCCGCACACTTGGTAAAGCTATCTCAATTGTCTTCATGGTGGGAATGACAAATGGAAAAGTCAACAAGTCTCGTGTCCTGCCATAGTCAAAGTCCCATTTCAAACTATCAGGCGCCATTTCTCTATCCTCAATCCAAACCGAAAACTCATGCATTCTCGTAAAATCAGATTTGTAATGTTTCAGCAAACATCCGGTCAGCTGAAGTCGCAAAATTTTAGAATAGTGAAACTCCAAGGCTCGAAGGTTGTTCAATCTTGATAAAAGTACTGCCAATAAGGCGTCAACACTCTTAGCCCCGAAACTACGTTCTAATTTTTGTAGATGAGGGAAGTCTGACAAGTCCGCTGTAATAGTATCCTGGAAAAGCTGGAAATCAGATTGACTAATAGTGTTTGTTTTGGAATATATCCCGAGAGAATTTGTGGGCTTGTCTAGCTTTGCGGTGACACGAAGGCGTTGTACGTGTGAAATTAACCTAGGATTCTCACATATGCTACGGAAAAGAAGAACTATTCGGTGAGAATCATCGTGAGCAATCTGCATCTCACATCACATTAGACAAAGTAACACTTTGAATATGAATACGAAGGTTGGCTAGAACAGGTTGCGACTTTAACCTTCTAGCTTCATAGGGAGCTTCAATACTCTTGTAAAGTAACATACCTCTGCTCGTGCTAAGTTCGAATTGCCAATCATCCAGTCTATGGACCGATATAGCAATGGCTCAACAGTCCTACTGAGTTGCCGATTGACCAGAGACAATTTTGCAAGTGACTGGGTTGAAAGCTCATGCAAAGTCTTGTCAAACAATTCAGCGGGGAGGCAAAGTAAGAGCGTCATCTTCAGCACCTAATGTCTGGTTGTGAATGGTCAAGATAGATGTTGGCTTTGATCATGTGTTGATGTTTTTTGCGAATTTATGCAAGGTATCGAGATCACATGATTCATCCAGTATTGGCTCAATTCTGTATTATCTATTAGCATAGCACAAGTAATTTCACCTAGTCTGAAAACAATGGTGGTACTACTATCAGTATCATGCATATTTCGTGAATCAATAAAAGATAGTATCATAATCTTACAAAGCTCTATCTATAGTGAAATAATACAATTGACATTATCTGGGATTGAATTCTAGAAATACGCCGTCACCACTTCTAATTATACAATTGCCGTCCTTCCAGTCATAAACAAGACTGCTACTTCATACCTCCTCTCTCCGCCTCATCAGTATCAGCCGGCTTTGAAGGGCCCTCCCTCTTTCCAGCTCTTCCCTCTCCATGTGTTTCCCAAAACTTGGTCTCTAAACTTCGTCCCTTCATTAACCCGGCCAGGTCAAACGGATCCAAAAATGTCACAAGCCAGAACCTTTTGTCTTCATATCCCGGCCCCTGAATCTCCGTGACCCCATCTTCCGCCAAGTACACTTTGTTGTCTCGCGGGATATACCTCATCGTATGTCTCACATTTAGGAGGAAGGTATTGAGAACCATGAGGACACCCTCGAATAGCCAGAAGAACCACTCATAACGCAGGAGCGGGGAGAGGGCATTGGGATCAAGACCAGGAGTATAGTGGATCTCGGCCGTGGTGAAATATTCCACCGTTCGGAAAATGGTCCGTACGCCGATGAGTGTCGAAGAGATGTACAGTGTCTGCAAGATCGTTTTTAGATTTCCAGGCATCAGGCCTGCTTTGAGGCATTTCCGATGGAAGTAGACAGCCAAGGTGACAAAGAGACTGAGGATGACGAGTTGAAGAACAAGTGCTGCCTTGAGAAGGTTTCGCCCAATTCTTTGTCGTGATTCTGGTAGAGAGGAGTTGGCCACATACGCAGCGCCATTGGCGTTGAGTGCTTCGACGACGGAGGAGAGGACACCAAACGTTGTAAGGACGCGACCAGGGTGGAGGGGAGAGTGATAAGGGACATAGTAGAGAATTCGGGAGAGCATGAAATAATTTGACAGCTCGTATAAAGGCCTAGTGTAGTGTTAGCTTGGGGGGTTTTGGGATAGGATGATGACAATGGAACTTACGGGGCGGCGTAAATGAGAACCAGTGATGCAATGAATACATTAAGATTATCGTAGTTGAATGCACCATATTCACGGAGACTGAAGCCTGCTACGAAGATCAAGGCGCTCCAAGGCAGGATGCCGGTAACTTTCCAGCATTTGTAGCGTCTAGATATGTTAGGATCTCTTGCGATAGGAATCTAGAAAAACTTACATGCATTGGTAGACATGCCAGCCACAAGAACTGGCAAAAAGCACTGCAAATACGACCGGCGCGCCTTTATTTGGGGCGTAGAACCAATAACTACCGTCAACTGAATATGTGAGTAGGCGACAATCGGTCTGTGGGAATTTACTGACCATATTTTCCGTTTTCCATATTGCTGGTCGTGTGTTTGCTCACTTGGAATGCGTGTCTACAGGTATTAGATTGAGAATGTTTTAGGTTCGTCAAATTCCCAGTAATGAAGATCATAGAGTGCAGAGAATGTGATATCCAAATCCCCTCGGTGTTGCTTCTGAACATATAGGTTTGGGAAGAGGGGTAGCATGATTTTATATAACCACAAAATTTGTGGCTTTCAGTCATCCACGCAAGGCATCTGAAAGGCTACCTATCATCTAAAAGCCTCATTCTTTGGTGGTACGTTTACGGAACCCGAAAACCGAAGAATACGAAGATCCATGTCGCTGATCGCATATCTGATTGGCCAACACAAACCTTATTCCCTGGGTGCAACCCAGCTTTCGGCGGGGATCACGTGATCTTGCTAGAGCTGGTACAAGCGAATGATTTAGCTATTTTCAAATAATTTAGCCCAGCATAGTCCAACTACGGTTGTTGCAATTGACCATTATGATGTGATCGTCTTCAGCTTGATCGTTCCCACCTTAAACAGTCATAAGTAGGAAAGTGGGACTTCTTTACGGAATTGCATGTTTTAAATAATAGAAATTGCGTCACCTATTCTATAGCGTGTCAAAAAGGGACATTAGATCTCTGAAATCCGATTTAGGCCAAGCCTAAGTTCATTACACGCAGAAAGGATCACACAAGTCGTCTCTCCCATTTGTCTTATATTGTAACTTTCTCCAGTACAATATGCTGAGGAGTTTCAATCGGTTGCCGGCCTCTAGCATCATACTAGGTACACGGGCTTTTTGCCTGACCTCTCACCCCATAATCACTCTACCAACCGTTACAAATCAAAACACACGCTTTCCTCGATCAAATCGGACCATCTTCAAATAGGCTCGTGGTACGGGGGCTCGCAAAAGCAAAGGATGGCTGCCATGCTTCACTTCATAAGCCGGGATGTTATAAAGCCGTGGTGACGGGCGGGCTGTGAAACTAAACATGATCTGAGCCTGAGCGTGGCGATGCAATGCGGTCAAAGCCAGCACTTGCACGGTCCCGCCTGAAGGCAAGCTGAAAAAGAATGGTCCTATCCAAGAATGAAAGCATGCGGAAGACAAAGTGAAAGAAGTTGGTCAATATCTTAAGTGGAGATCGGGAAGGTGAATGGGAGTTGAGCCTTAACATGTCCGACTCGCTGAATACGTCCATATTTGGGATAGCGTTATCGGAACAGCTGATATTAAGAATTGTCGATACATCAAGCGCCACAAATTCTTTCTGGAGTTTCTCAGACGGTAGATACACTCTACGATTTGAAGTTGCCATCTGAATGTGTAAACTGGTACCTATTCATTTCAACCCGCTTTCTCTATATTGTGGAGAATGCACATGCCGGCGGCTAGAAAGCATCTGAAAAAAGGACACACTAATGTTGGTTATGAGATAATTACTATTCTATCTTGTACTAAAGCTGAAAATCTCGTCCATATCTACGCCTACTCAAAACATTCTTGTCCGTAGATAAGACCCACCCAAACTCCAACAAGTTATGCTCCGATCCTATTAACCCAATTTTGTACTTCTGCTTCAAACGTTCTAGTGGCAATACAGCGCCAAATAGTAAATACATAATCCGCTATGTTTAATTTCCCCAATGTTCTACAATCGTGCTGCTGATGCCGATGGTTTTATTCAAAATGCTTGATGGATGTGGTTTGCCCGATATGTGGTGGCCAGGCTGCGCTGAAGTCAAGGGAGCTTTGTGGTTGAATAATGATGCTAATCCAGCCATTATGATCTGCGTATCGAAGGGGCCTCCGCAGTCCAACTTTGGTGTCTATCTGTGGTGAGATCAAATCAAGGCCACATGCATTCGTACATAAACATCCAGTCGCCATACCAGCTCTCGAATCGTCCTATCAGGCTGGAATATTTATCTCCAGGGCTTTTCCACTGGAGTGTATTAATTCCTCTCGTCATTATATGTCTTTTAAAGGCGATGTTCATCGCAAACGATGAAAACGAGCACCCTGTGAAATGGGCACTTTTTGTCAATACAAGAAAATCCACCAGTGCTTGCTGATCCCAACTCAGATCGGTGAGGCGTTTCAGGTCTTCTCCTTTTAACAAATCCATCTTAGTGGCGACCTGTATCTTTGTCTTTCCTTCGGCTTTCGCCCGGAATAATTTTGCTTGTTCGGCATCTCCACATGCAAGATATGCATGTTTCAATTCTCGGTTCTTCCCCGTCGCTAGATATCCATCGCTTTGCTCATCGAAACTGGGCCAGAATCCAAGTGCGTCTGATTCTGTTCGCAAATGTATGCCTAGGAACGGGGCTGCGAGTTTCGGTGGCTTTGGTGTCACACCGGCAAACTTTTCCATCTCGCGAAGCGTTGCAGCTGCAAGTTCCCGTATATCTTGTCGAATTCTCAAAAGGTCTCCAAACGTATTTGAAAACTCGGGCCCGTCACGATGGGTGGGCCACTCGAAGAACGTAGCCCATTTGAACCGAACGGAAACTGGAGCATCTGCAGTCGGTACGCGCTTTGTTTTAAGCCATCTATCGAATTTTGGTCGAAACATGTCCAAGTGCCTGTTTACCCCTCGCCCGTCACATCCATCAGTGTCGATGTTGAGATCTTTGGGATAGAACTCCGTGCGCGCCAGTAGCTGATCTGCGTGCGGGACATCAGAAGCGTTCCTCCGCACATTCATTTGTGGACAATAAGTAGCCATAGAATCGACGAAATGCTGCCTATCAAAAAAATATTCAAAAGGGTGGAATCCCCCGGTAAAAATATTTGCAAGATCATGCTCCGCGCGTCGTTGTATCTGAGGCATAATCAGTTCTGTCGCCCCCGCATCAATCCCATATCGAATGCATGTCAAGATGAAGTTTCGGATGTTGCCAATTCCTCCAGAGTTGTTGTCGCACACAAATGTCAGTCCCGGCTGCCATTCTGCTTCGTCACAAACGCGTTTTAAAGGCCATCCAACATATTCTCCGTCGAAGTTATAGTCCTGAAGGTTGAAGAGTTTCGGCGAGGAAGAGGTAGGTATGGCAGACAACGCGGATGAGCTTGTAGCCTTTGGAAGGTCGTAGATCTTCGATGATAGGGTCGGCGTAGAGGTTGACGATACTCCAACCGGCACGGGAGGAGGAACCAGAACAGGCTCTGAAGGCTGTTGTGGCGGTGGAGCGGGCTTCTCCTTTTCCTTCTCCTCCTTCTCCTTAATATTTCCGTCTGTGGCAGACGGTGCGGACGTAAAGGAATGTAAGCTCAAGGTTGGAGTGTCGAAGAAAAACTGATTGACCAGGAAGAGATTGACGAGCACTATGGCAAGAAGCGCATAGCGATATTTCCACCATTTGATACGCCAGAAAGCTGTTACCAGGTCGGACGTGACCGTCGTAGCCATGACTGCTGCCAGCCCTAGGAAATGACCGAGGATAGGAAAGGTAAACAACGAAGGAACACACAAGTAACTGCTGGTGGGATCATATGAGTGTGTGGTCCTTGGTGTGGCCGTGAGAATGATGAAGTGTGAACAGCATCGATGCGGTCCCAAGAAGTTGAAGTGAGATGTGACAGGGCGTTCCGCTCACATGTAGAGCAAATACATCCCAGAGGAGGGATCGCCAAATGGAGATTCTTTAGGCAAGGCGCAAGAATAGAACTACGTGAAAGCATTGACTTTTACGGCCATGCTGGCTGCCGGAGCAGCTTGGCACGCTTCTTGGTGGGATGTAACTGGCTCAAGTGCATTATGCGGCTTATGCTTGGCCTTTATTAAGGGGCTCGCCATTTTGGCCATAAGGTACTAAGCGATTCCGCATAGCATATAATACAACAGCCTTGCGCAATAGTATACAACCAAACACGAACACTCACACTCGAACACCCATCGATAGGTGTATTGATAGCCTTGCGTGAAGTGTGACATTAAACCCGAGTGCTGTAAGAAAGTTGCACGGCATGTTAGAGATGGGTATTCTTGGTTACTCATGGCGGCATCATCACGTCCCTCCAGCGCCTTATCGACTGTTTGCGATACAGCTTCAGGATTGTTTTGTCTTGCTTTTAGCACACACTTCCAAGTCTTCAGCTACGTGGCCGCAATTCGTTAGGGCAATACCAAGGCGAGTTTCAGCATCTGGTATGTGAGTTGGTGCCGAATATCCGTGAACATGGGCACCGTAGGGAGGGACGAACTGTACATACCGTAATCTTCAAAATTCGCTTATTTACCGATGTATTTTAGGGGGCTATCGATGGCTGTGCCCATGTCTCCAGGTAGGTGGTTGTTCTTATTTTCCCTTTTGATTCTATCATGTACTTGGTGTCGTCACGAACGCAATTTTTTTCCAAATATGTTTGTATATTCTATTAACTTCCTCTTAACTAATTACATGCGCTGCAACTCGTGACAAGAGTGGTATTCTTATTTAGAGTCGAACTGGCGGCTCATATGGACAGAGGAGGTATTAAGCTGCCTAGAGCTTGCTATTCCTCGTGGTCCGTCTCGGATTGTTATGCGTTTTATCACATGTTCACCACTGGGTGCGCTTTTCCGAAATGTTATCAATGTACTCGTACAGCTCTTCGCCGACACTCATCCGCCATCCTCTCCAACACATCCTTCAATCATCACCCTTAACTGACGCACCTCTTGAACCAGTTCATCAAACTCCAGAGTCAGCTCGCTATTCCTTTCTCGTTGCTCACCCCAGATCTGGCTCAAGCTTTCCTCCATATCCTTCTTCCTTAACCGACAGTTACTGGCTGCCTTTCTGTTGCGAGCGAGGAAGGCTTTGTGCTGAATCGCTTTTTCGGCTTCAGTGCGAGCTCTCTGCTTGCGCTTCTTGCGGACATGTACGGGATGCTTTGTTGAAGGCGATGACGATTCGTTTGATGATGGTGGCGTTGAAGTGAGCGGATTGGCATCTGATGATCCCGACGCTGATCTTGACGTTACCGATGACCTTGGCGTTGACAATGTCTCATGATCTTGTCCTATGGGTAGTATATTGTATGTCGAATTGCTACGAGGAGATGGTGTTGTTTCTTCCCACTTGAGATCTTGGTGGTAAAGACCACGGTCCTGATAATTCTGTGGCTCATGACTCTGTTGCTGAGTTATCTCTCTGGTGGTGTCGTATCTCGGCCCATATCCTCGGCCCGTGGAAATGTCTTCCTCGGAAAAGTTCTCTATATGCAAGCGCCCTTCTATCTCGGAGACTAGGCGACTTGCTGTGTGGTATGCATCGTTAGGATCATAATTCTGTGACTGTTGGAAGTGGTCGGGGCTGTCATTCTGAATGTTGTTGTATGTGAACGATTCTTGGAATCCTTGTTGAAATCTCTGTGGCTCGTTTCTGTCAACGTAGTAATCTGCACCTGCACGTGGTGATCGGTTTTGTTGTGATTGCTGTTGTTGTTGTTGTTGTTGCTGTTGTTGCTGCTGCTGTTCTTGATGCTGTTCTTGCTCTTCTTGATGTTGTTCCTGTTCTTGCTGTTGGTGCAAATCTTGCTGTTGTTGCAGTTGCTGTTGGTGCAAATCTTGCTGTTGCTGCTCTTGCTGTTGATGCAGTTGCTGCTGCTGTTGTTGTCGGTGTCGGTGTTGTTGTTGGGATTTCTGTTGGAGTGAATAATATCCAGTGACTTCTTGAGGCCTGCGTGCTGGGCGAGGAATAGAGTTGGAATTCGAGTCTTGGTGGTAATCGTTGTTCCAAAAGGGCTGGGAGAAGTGCACCTCTTGATGATGGGGATAGTCGAGCATCGGATTACCAGCAAAGTCACCGACGAAGTTCGTTGGTTGATATGCCATAACGTTCATACTAGCCAATCTTGACACGAAATAGAGCGAGAACCTGCAGGAGGAAATATGATACAGAGAAACAGCACGGGGGATTTATACAGCACACAGGACTCTTTGATATATACTACTGGTACCCACCTACAGAGCAGACGAACGGTAACTAGAGGAGGCGAATTGTGAAAAGTCCCATTCTCGGGGTGGAGGTAGTGAAATTCCCAAAAGTCAAAAGGTTTGGCGGATTATCGCCGGGCGGACATCCAGGCTATGCGCCAAGGACGGGAGCCTTGGCAATCCCATGGAGAAGCCCGAGAACATTATGGATACTCTGGTTATCATATGTGTGGTCAGCCTTAAATTTAGAGTTTTGAGCACCACGGGATGTGGGAACACGGGAGAAAATCATCAATTCGGGTGGCAGGGAAATGTGGTGGTAGTTTGTGATCAACTCCGAACATTGCTTTCCCCTTTGTTTTTGATCTGATAACGGGGAGATTTCCGTTCTCAGAAAACCTCTATTGTTGGTTGGCAAGCGGCAGGGGGGTTTTTTGGTATCAAAAGTTCCTCTCATGCACAATAGCCGTTCAACTCTTGGCCTGTGAGTTAAGCCATGTGGAAGGATTGTCGCCGTGCGCTAATGGCACAAGTCAAACTCAAACTCGGACGACCCTGAAAAATGACACCCAGGGAGGCAGGATTCATCATCGCTTATAGATCACTCCCCGGCCTCTCTTTGTGACCTACACGACCCGCTAGCTTCGGGGATGGCGCTGAAGTTGAGCCGATCTGAGGGGGATTTTCACGATCATCTCGGGATCGCGCTGGCATTCTATGATCGCCATGATCGCTATCCAGGAACTGCACAAGTTGGCGCTGTTGTTTGGCATGATTGCAGAATGGGATGTGGCTAGGCGCATCCAGCCAGCCGGTTCAGAACAAATGCAATGGACTTTGCGAACTTGTACCTCTGTCAATGTACCATTGGTAACCAATACCATGATTCATGCTAAACCATCTCCATCAGCCCGGGCGATCAGGATGTCTTATGTCTGCTCCAACCGAGCTTTCCACTTCGAAGTCCGCATAGGGTCCCCCATCCTCACCTTCTGTCGTCTGCTCAATGAAAGCTGAACGGAACTTAAGTTCTTCGTCTTGTGTTCACTTCTTCATACACAGACGGAAAGATGGCGGACGTTGAGGTGTGCCCGTGATCTTGCTCGCGTTTGCAAAACAACTTGCTTTCCACATTGAAGGTGTATTTCCACCATCGTCGATGCATCCTGTCACGATCTCTAAATACGATCCCACGATTGTTCGGAGGAAGTATGTTCTTCCGCACCACATTGTGAACAATATCCAGTCAAATGCCACACATATGGGGGAATATCTCTAAGTTTGGTGAAGATCTATGCAAAAGTAAAATGCGGCATACCTCAGACACAGTGATCTCAATCCCACCGTATCCTTCTCGACTCAGTGCAGGGCTGATGGCGTGAGCTCGCATAGAGGTCATCGTTAGCTCTTCGTTTGAGCTGTCGCCGAAGGCACTACACTACATCTCTGCATCATGTTTATATCAGTAATGCGCGCAAGCCTCCACCCATCAGTATCAAGTTTAGATGTATACGATCTACAGCGTGCTCCTACACTACAATACAGTACATATCATATGGACTGTGCGACAGTGTGTACGCTCTAGACTGTGGTCGATGGCCGTAGTTTAAGTTCACCGGCCAAGATTCCAGAATCGGCATAAAGTGTCTCGTGTCCCGTTCCAAAGCAGCGCAAAGCTGAAGAGACCTCTTACTTCTCGTTTGTAGTCCGGGGAATTTTTTATTAGAAGAAGACATAGTGCTAACGTGCAATGCACCACATTCTTCGCTTTACACGATAAGCAACGGCTCACCCCACGAATCGCCAATCTCAATGAGCGATCTCCCGTAATCGCTTCCGCCTGAGGTCACAGCTTTACGGGTACGTGCAGCATATGCATGCACCTTTGGCATCTTCCGTGGGTAGAATTCCGGAACTCGTACTCCCGTGGCTGATGAAAAGATCCCGTTGCCTAAGAATCCTCCTACTCTAGTGTTTCCTAAGGTCCGCTTGGTTGCTAGAGCATTTACTCTGCCTCTCTGTTTGTGACGAGATGTACCAGTGCTTAGCGTGGAGCAGGGTTGCTCTTGCCCAAGATGCGAACACGTGCCTGGATCCTACAATTGTTATATTTGATATCCGAGGCTCTTTCGCGGTGCAAGTCGACGCTGAAATCTTGTTTTGTGACGTACTCCACCGGCGAAGCATAGCAATGGTGTCCGGACCTTTTTCCGATGCAGGTTGAGAGGCGGGAGCTATTCTTCCGAGGATGGGCAATCCGACTAGTGAATGGTACTAAATTTCAAGAGCGAGCTGGTTATAAGCTTTCACCTTTCAGACCAGCGTCAAAAAAGGAATATGAACCCAGGATGCTTGTTTCCGAATATGACGTCGCTGCACGCCTGCAGTTCATTGGTGGAATGGCTGAATCAAAAGCAGGAATTGCGTAACTCATACGCTCTCTAAGCGACCATCGTCGTTGAATTGATCTATCTATGGTCATGCCATCATGGAAATATTCCATCCAGACCGTGATTGCATCAAGACGGAATTGTCTAGCATGATTACGGTGGCTAGGTATCTCAAAACTTATTCCATGGACAATGCTCAGACACCATGATGTGTCTCCATGAAAGTCATAAGAGTCTTGGAGTCACCACGTGGCTCACAACTTACGCGAGAAGATAGGTGGTTTACAGAACCATATCAGAGGGGTCAATGAAGGAATTTCCATATGTGGATGGGTGCTCATAGGTATGTCAGATTTTATAATGGCTGAACAGATCGCACGTTACGTCCCACATAGTAGATTGTATTCGTACATAATTCATGACCTGAATGACCACGTGCTAGTTGATGGGCGGCGACCAGGCAACCTTCGCCGAGTACTCACGCGATACGAATAAGGTTTCTAGTAGTGAGGTAAACTATTGTTACTAACGTCGGTAAATACAGTTTTGATAGTTTATACACTTGCTTTACGCGAGAGATGACCCGGAGCACGGTTCCGCGATCCTCTTTCGGAACATGCCCCGCCCCATTAAAGAAACCCGCAAATTGCTACTTTCTACTTATCAAGAGTTTTAGCGACTGATAGTGAACATATAAAGAGGGAGATGGTCGTAAAGCTAGCATTTTTCAATAGTGCGAATTATCGCTGAATTTACAACTTTATTCTGAGCGAACGAGACCTCGGCTACCGCGAATCAATTTCGGTCGTATTAACACCTATTTAATAGCTAGTTACTAACCAAAACCTAAGTAAGCAAAGCATGCACCTATCAAAAATGCATCTATTTTTTCACATTTTGTGGGGCAGTGGTTGTTAGTTTCTATTCTATGTAAGTGACCTATAGCTTAGCCAGGTTTTCAGCCGTGGATTTCACGGATTAGGTCGTAGGTTTTTTTCAAACCGTGAAGTCTACTGCCACCCAACCATGACTGCCTCGTGGTGCTGTTCAGTTCAACCTCGTGATCTACACACAAACCATTCAAAGAGCCGCGTGCTCCACATAAAGGCCGATTTTCAAAGACAGCGTGAAGACCACTGGGGGAAAAGGGGTTCACACTTCCATCAGTCTTGATACAGTCGATTCACATATCTATATTTTTAAACCCCGGGGAGCAGTAAGTTGTGGTGTTGCGTGGCTCGTTGTACTCAGAGGTAAGTTCTCATACACTTGGACACACCAATACGCTCGTCCAAATTACAAGGTAGCCATTCGTACCTGTATGTATTGATCTATTGAGACCTACAGGATGGTCTTATACATATGGCAAAGACAGGTAGGCGAACCAAATCATCCTTCGTTGTGCTTATCGCACACCCTTTATCGTGAGGAACCCCTTAAAGAGATGCTCGCTTGAATACCAAGCCATCAGATGTCATACCTGATACATAAAAAGACGCCAGTCTAGGCCATGCCCCTCTACTCCATACTCCGCTTTCATGATTTTATTTTTTTGACCAACCTTTCCTCCATTCCATCTTCAATTATTTTGGCTTGTATTCTTCATACTCCTCAATACTTGCGACAGCAACCAATATGTATATCAATCCAATGCAACTCTGCTAATTCATATGGCGAGCGCGGTAGTTTCACTTGACTCCGGCCCTCTTCCGGCTCTGCCTTTCTCCACGCGTCCTCCCAACCTCTAATTCTCCATTGTTTGTGACCAGTTGCGACAATGGCTTGCCGTGTAACTGAACCGAGTCGCCTTCGCGAAGTGCGTAAATACTATTGGCGGGCAGGTTCTCAAGATGGTCCAACTAGAGTTGAGATAGACAATTTGGGAATCGTGGGCCAAGAAGAATCAGACCAGCCGTCCAGTCCGAATAAAACCCTCACGGCCCTCATGCAGTTGCTAGCATGCCGGCTCGGTGCGCAAAGGGCCATGGTCTCTATAGTAGATGAAGATACACAAGTGCATGCTCCTTGTCTCTGCTACAATCTGGTTGGGATTAACGTGTAGTAGCATTTTCTGGCAGAGTCAACAAGGACGCTAAATCTGGCTGATACTCGCGAGTTTGAGGAGGGCGACCATCTTTGGCTGGGGTGCGGTGGGTAAGAAGGATACGGCGATTTCAAATTGGTTCAGGAGTTACTAACACGGACTAACAGGACTGCGCGTAGCGAGGCGCTTTGTGCAGTAGGTATCTGTTTTTGCGATGTTACTTATGATTAACACTTCCTTAGAACACCATCGAAGTGCCTCTGGCAACCGACAACAAATATGCATGTTTCAGTGTAACAGACTTGTCTAAGGACCCAAGGTTTTGCCATTTGCCTTACGTCGCTGCCAGCCCAAACTTCAGATATTATGCCGGAACCCCATTGCTCACGAAGTCCAAAGTTCCCCTCGGGAGTGTTTTTGTAATGGACGACAGACCTCGTGGACCACCAACACAATTCGAAATTGATTTTTTGGGTGTCACGGCTATCAATGTTATGGAATATCTGGAGATGAGAAGATTGAGTGAGGCACGCGAAAGAATTGAGCTGATGAGTCGAGGACTTGCTGCATTCGTCGATGGCAAAATTAGCATACTGCCAGAAACGAAAGTGAGAGATAACAAAAGCCGCAGCAAGCCGAAAGTTATTCATGAGACCTTATCAGAACATCCCAAGAAGGTGGCTACCGCGTCTATAGGAAGTTCCATTGCAGAGGGTGACTTGTTACACTCTTCGCAGGAATTAAGGGGTGCGTTGTTAAATTATGTTAATGAAGAGGAAAAGTTAGGCTCTAATGGAGATGACTGTAAATCTGTGCCAAAACAAGGGGGTGTCGAACAAGATATTCCAATGCAGGATCAAATTTTCGCTAAGGCAGCAAACTTGTTACGCGAGTCTCTAGGAGTCAATTGCACGATACTATTGGATGTCAGAGTTCCTCCCACCATCAATGATACCGGGCTTAATATTGGCAATTCTAACACACCGGACGGGATATCGAGTACCCAAGGGCAGGAAGGCTCGAGCAACCCTTTATTTCGCACCACGAAACTCAATTCACAACTACGGGAAACCCAAAGGCTGGATGTGAACCAACATGCAAAATCCACAGACACCTCGGACTCAGCTTACCATAATCCATTAAAAGATGGTACGAAGCACCCAACTCCAGCAAGAGTTTTAAGCTTCTCTACCGGCGATCATTCGCCTACAGGCGGCAGTGGAGATACTAGCGATTACAACATTCAAACACCAGATTACCAAAGCTTAAAGACTCTTCTCAAAATACACCCTAAAGGGAAGCTGTGGACTTTTGACGGCTTAGGGGATGATTCTACGGAAGAGGAGGAATCCACTGTGGAGTCGTCCTTAAATTCTGATCGTTTCGAAGAAAAGGATTTCATTACTGCGAACTTCAATGCAACAGAATTTCTCATGGAATGTTTCCCAGGGGCCAGGCAAGTCCTGTTCGCTCCCCTCGTAGATATTGACAAGGGCATCCAAGTCGCTGCATGCTTTGCTATTTCGTTCCACCCCATGCCTGTTTTCACGACTGCGTCTGAGATAGCATTTCTCCGCGCGTTTTTAAATAGTGTTTCTGTATCCGTAGCCCTGGCCAACATTGCTGAAGCGGATCGTCAGAAGGGGGACTTTATTTCCAGCATCTCCCATGTAAGACCTGCCCCCTCCCCAAGACCATTTGATTTTCCCCCTTTTTTCAAATTTTCATGATTGGGTTCCAACCCCTAGTTTCTACGTGCTCGTTCTGCCTAAAATTATACGTGTGAGAAATGAAGAAACATGAGGCTTGTGCACTGCTAAGTTGCAACGTATAGGAACTTCGCTCGCCCCTTCACGGTATTATTGCTTCAGTCGGTAAGTTTTATCCAGTGACGCAAATCTATTTGTGCTAAATTTGTGACAGAGCTACTGGCATTAACAGAGCTTGATCGGCGTCAGACTGAATTCTGCGATGCAATCTCGACGTGTGGTCATTCACTCCTCGAGACTATTACTAGTATCCTGGAATACACTAAGGTATATTGTGATAACTTCATATTTTGCAATCTCATATTGCACCAGACCTCAGTCATCAAGTCAAATGATATGTTCCATCTCCGTTGCAATTATTTCCTTTCGTGTATCCTGAGCTGGATCTATTGGTTCAGAAACGCCATTATACTGACTTATATCAGATTAATACACTTCGCAAAGATTCTCAGCAGTCAAATCAGAAAACAAAACAAGGGCATATACTTCCCGAACAGTCGCCACCTGGACATAGTGCTACTCGATACCCAATAGCTGATTCATTAGCATTGTCAAGTATCGAAAAGGACTGTGAGGATGCTGTTACTATAACCGCAGCAGCCTACATGCATCATACCTCTACTCCACATCAGCCTCTATACCGTGTATTTGTTCCTCAAGAAGAAAATGGACACTTGGATGGGAACGCTACATCGCATTGGCCATCTATCTCCGTAATACTAAATATCATGTGTTTCGACTGGAGCTTTGCAAGTCTGCCAGGATCTTTCCAGAGGATTGTTATGAATTTGGTCGGAAATAGTCTAAAATATACACAGACAGGCTACGTTAAAGTAGACCTTAATGTTCGTAATGCAACCCAAGATGGAGATCAAGAAATGAGTGGAAGTAATTTCGTTGCAGAGTTGAACGTAACCGACAGTGGGAAAGGCATAGGCGCTGAGTTTCTACGTACGAAGCTTTACTCATCGTTCTCTCAGGAGTCAACTTTGGCACCCGGGACTGGTAAGTCGCATTTTACATGGCCAGTTGATATGTCCCTAACTGGATTTAGGTCTTGGATTGCATCTCGTCAAAAGCCTTGTACAATTGTTAGAGGGAACTATCGAGATTGAAAGCGAACTAGGAAAAGGCACTCAAGTAACCGTGAAGCTACCCATGCAGAAAGTTAACACTGGACAACGACCAGACAAGCCCGAGGAAACAGCTCCGTCGATAAATGTCCAAAAGATGGTATCAGCTGTGCGTAGTCATCATCAGAGTCACCAATTGTTTGCCTTCCGAGGCTTCACGAGTCATACAGGTGGCCTGGTTAGAGACTCATTGAAAGAATACTTGCTCAGTTGGCTCTATATGACAACAACATCTGATATAGAATGTGCTACATTCATCGTTGTGGACGAGGATAGTTTACCTGGTTGCTTATCCACACTTTCAACTCGTGTTCAGAAACCCAAAGTGATCGTTGTTTGCGATCAAACTCGGCAAAAGCATATATATGAAACCTACAACAAACCCATCATGCAAGTTGAACTACTCACAATGCCATTTGGTCCAATGAAGGTATCTAAACTGGTTCTTGCGTGCCTTGAGTCTGTTGAACCTCGTAGCATAGCAAAAAAGATCAGTCATGCTCAGAATGTTCCAGATGTAATCGCTACACAGACCACGAAACCACCATCTATTCCAATTGGCGAAGGGCATCTTGCGAACGGCGAACATCCAACTCCAGTACCAGGTGTGCGCGAGTCCATTATCACTTTGCCTATACGCACAGTTGATAAATCTCCCAAACAACGAAAGCTTAGAGTGCTCTGCGTGGGTGAGTGCTCTCTGAATATTTTACTGATATTAAAAAGCTAATATTCATGAAGATGATAACGCTGTTAACCTTCGTATACTCAAGGCATTTATGGGAAAGCTCAATTTCGATGATGTAACGTGTGCCGAGGACGGCCGAATAGCTTTTGATGCAGTAAGATATGATAAGCAAGGATTTGACCTCATATTTATGGGTAGGTGACCATCTCAAACCTTCATTACTACATGCAACTCGGTATATGCTAACTGCAGTTTCTAAATAGATCTTTCAATGCCTGTGTGTGATGGGTTTCAGTGCACGTCGATGATTCGTTCACTTGAGAAGATGCAATCGCAAATTTTACCTGCAGGTTCTCCTAAGCCTCCTCCAGCACTCATCGTTGCTGTTACGGGATTGGCCTCGCAGCGTGATCAAGATGCGGCAAAGGCGGCTGGTGCTGATCACTTTTGCACGAAGCCGTTGAAGTTGGCCAGGCTGAAAGAGCTGTTGGTCGAGTGGGGTGTCAATGTGTGATCCAGAAGATATTATCCTTGATGATCCAATCATGACGAATCCAATCAAGGTCGTTAGTTCATGGCTCGCGCAGATACAGAAGAAGAAATGCGTTGAATTCCCAAGTGACGATGCTCGATCTAACAACAACCGCTCTAAAAAGTCGCCAATATAGGGGGGCATGGAGCTTAGATCTCTAATATGACGGCTGTCAGGTAGAAACTATATTAAAAAGAGGCTGCGTATGGCCAGTAGACACAAGACTCGTATTACACATGTGGCAGATGAAGCGCCAAGTTCATATAAGGCTTCCCATCCCAAAACTCTGGATATTTAGGTAGGAGAAATAATAGCCAGAGAGCATACAAAACAAGAAAAAAAAATATCTCTTAGGGTTTCAAGCCCAAACAATACTGTTCTAAACATTCGGGCAAACCTTAGAAACGGGTGATTAACGGCTTGGTATAGATTGAGACACAAAAAGCCAACTCTAGTAACTTTCTGTTCCGACTAGCCTAACCCTAATTATTAATGTGCATGTTTCTTACGTTCTATCTTCATGTCACAATACAAACTCTTCAATTTCCTCTTGGTTCCTCCAGAAACCATAAACCCCGAGCTGGCATGCCTCGCTCGCCCCTCAACTCCCCATCTTCTTCGTCGTTCTTACAAGACACTTTAATAGTCCAGGTCAATGTTTCTCCAAGGGGATTAACGAGTGTGCTCGTTGGCTGATTCTATGAGATGCGGCCGCTTGTAGGGAAGGATAACAAGGCGGCGCATCAGGTAATTGCAGAGATTAATCTAGGATGACATTTTGAAATGAGAGCTAACACCTCGATCAATGTGTTCTTGCAATCCAAGCGAGCAGTTGCCATAGGCAAATAGCAACGATTGCTAATAGATCCCGACGTGGTGAGAAATTATGGAATTGTGGGGAACAAGGAGGCCAAGAGAATATCCGATTTTTGGCGAGCTGTCTGCCTCATGCCAGTCCTAATTAGGACATAATCGTGCGGAAACCCTCTTTTCAAATTGCATCGGTCTCGTGGAGAAACGTACGTAGAAAGATTTTCGTGGCGGAGTCTTGCCAAGTTAGTGACTTGCAAGGCAGCCCCAGAAAATAATGGGGTTCAACAAGAACCGTTAGGTATCTTGGGCCGATAGCTTGCGATTTCGGACGGGTCTTTAGAGACGATGAGCCGCGTGTTCGTCTTGTGGAGTTTAGCAGTAGGAAATATGACTATCTGGTCTGGTATGACATGATTGTCAGCCTTAGCATTTCTTCGCCAAGTGGCATTCGTATTTATATCCTCTACACAGCTTTTCGTTTGCTGTAACTATAAAGAGGCCCGGACAGCCCACCTAAGCCGACCACAGACTTTGTCTAAACCTTCAATTCATACTTTTCTATTTCATAATGCTTCCTCAACAACTCATTCTTCTCTCGTTGGCCCTGGCCACCAGTGCTCTCAATACCTCCCTCACTCTTCCTGATCTGCTAGGACCTAGTCTTGTCGGGACAGTCTCCTTCGAGCTGATAGACCACACACGTCTTGATCCCTACGCTTCACCTTCGCAGAGCCGAGATCTCATGGTCTCAGTCTTCTATCCTGTTCAACATATACGTAGATATAAGCTTGCCCCAGCCTACACGCCCAATTACGCTGCTTACCTCGATGCCTACGTCGGCCTCGTACCCGGCACTGCTGCAACGACCATGTCTAAAGCTTACCAAGGCGCATACCTCCATACGGACTCGAATAAGCTACCACCTATAGTTTTCTACTCTTCCGGCTATGGAAACTCGCGAGTTGATTACACAGCGACACTTTCAAATCTCGCCAGTCGTGGTTACCTCGTCATTGGCGTTGACCATCCTTATGACGCAAACTTTGTCGATTATCCAGATGGGAGAAACGCAACACGATCTGAAAATTTTCTTGATCCCGAAAAGCCAGAAACGGTTGATGTGGCGCTTGACGTCAGAGTTAAAGATATGCAATTCGTGCTCGACACCCTCTCCACCAATGCAACCGTTGCTCGACAAATTCCTGGCGTCCATGGGAAGCTTGATGGCGGCAAAGTTGGTATGTTCGGGCACTCCTTTGGCGGTGCCGCAACAGCTGGAGCCATGCTTGTTGATCCACGGTTTGCATGCGGCGTCAATATGGACGGCACAGTATTTGGACCAGTTGTAGAAGCCGGCCTCTCGAATCCTTTCATGTTCATTGATATCGGCGAATCTCATAATCGCACAACTGATGCCTCCTGGTCTACTCTCTGGTCGAAACTTCGTGGATGGAAGGCAGAGCTATCATTCATGGGCAGCTCGCATTTAGCATTCTCTGATCAGAAGATTTTGTATGAGCAGTTGAAAAAGACAGGAGGATTACCGGATTTAGGGGATGTGTATGGGACGATTGGAGGAGAGAGAGAAAAAGTGCTCGAAGATGCTTATTTGACGGCGTTTTTCGACAAGTGTTTTGGCAGGAATGACGGAGAATTGCTAGATGGAGAAAGCGAGGAGTTTCTGGAAGTGGTAGTTTGGGCAGATGGAAGCGGGAATGACACCTGTTGATGATATGACTTGTTGCTTTACCGCAAGTGGTTTGTCTCCAAAGTCGTCTGCCAGGGTTCTATCCTTAGTGCTGTTTCAAGGGCGTCGCGCATCAATATCCCTTTCTTTGATATCTTCTGATTCACCTCAGCCTCCGTCAATTCTTGAACGATGCAGCAGCCTTTTCAGAAGTTTCTCATAGAGTTATCTCTTTCGTTTATAGATTAGTAATAGCACAAACAGTATGTTGCACCTTTGCACTTATACCACACTCGTCCTGGGATACGAATATGAGGTGACTAGGAGCTGTTAAAGGGTTAGTAAGTATTCTCCGAATACGAAACAAGGCTCTCACTTTGACTACTCTTTCTAGTGTAAGATTGTTATCGTTGATTCCGTATTTGCAATGTTCTGATCATTTGTTAATCATCAAGCGAAAATGGGATATAACTGGGGTACATGAATATCTACAAGCATTGAAAAGAAAGTCAGGTGGCTACTAGGAATTATTAATAGACCAAGGAAGTTTATATAAGAATAGTGCAGCCAAAGAATTGGATAGTTGGCACGTTCGGGTGGGCTTTTATCTAAGCATATCAGTATACACATCCTATGTTGAGTGCTGTGCTTGAAGTATGCTTGTTTTACAAGAGGAACAACTAACTATGGAACCTTTACGTTGGAGTGAATACTGTTTAGAGAATATATTGTGAATAAGAACAGGAGTCTTGGCCAATACGAAACACGCTTGTCTGTCATCACGAAAACTTCGCGACTTCACGCCACCTCACTACTATATGTTCAACTACCTTACCTCAAGACGGTCCGACCTCTAACTGCTATTGGATAATCCTATTTGGAACGCAGTCGTGACCTTCATATTACATGTTTGCGCCATCCATCCCTCCTGAGCTAAATATAGCTTCAGTAGCTCACTGCTGCAATTGAGTGTACCGTTCTTTGACTTGCATCACGTGCCACATGTATAAAATGGACACAGGAGAGACAGGACTTAGAATCTCGAAGGTTGAATCCTCTTCACGGGATGGCAGTCAAAGCAAATCAAATTTCTCTCAGACACTGGCGGTGAAGTGGCCACTCGATTTCAAACTCAAGAAAGACTGGCCTTCGGGCCCTCAAAAACAGTGGCATTACTGGCAATACCAAGATTCTCAGAACCGGGACGTGGAGGTGATTTATAGTAGAACTAAGGCTGATTCCGAGCTACTCGCCCAAGAATTCCTCGACGAGCCCATATTAGGTTTTGATATGGAATGGTAAGTGAGGACAGACCTCGCAGCAACATCCTAGCATTCAATACAAATTCAAAGATTCCGCACTGCGTTTATTGTTCGCAGGTGTCGCAATCAGATTGCTCTCCTATTCATTATTGAACATTTAATTCGATGAATCAGAACTAATTCAGTGAATATCATAGGCCATGGCACTCGGAGAAATCTACTCGACTTCAGCAGAAAGTTGGACTAATACAAATTGCATGTGAGACCAAAATCGGGTTGTTCCACATTGGACTACACGCTGGCAACACATCCGAAGACTTGATTGCACCTTCCCTTCGAAAAATCATCGAGACTCCCAACATAGCGAAAGTTGGAGTCGCTATCTTAAATGCAGATTTTTCACGTCTAGAAAATTGGTTCCATCTCAAACCTAAAGGCGCGTTTGAGCTCAGCCATCTGCATAATCTGATCACTTTCGGGCCAGAGCACCCAGAATTGATTACGACAAAGCTTAAAGCGCTGGTTAGTTAATTCCTTGGTTCTATTTGCGTATTTTACTAGTTAGTTGGGGAGCGCAGTTTAGTATAGACGTTACTAAAGAGCACGCAAGATTGCAGAGCATCCATATTTTGACTTATCTGTAGATATACTGACTGGTGAACTCACTGCAGGCGCAACAAGTAGAGTTTCATCTCGGCCTCCCACTAGGGAAAGGTCCGGTAAGAACCAGCAACTGGAGTAAGCCTCTAAATCAAGACCAGCGGACATATGCAGCAGATGATGCGTATGCTGGTTTCATGCTATACCATCGAATGAATGCTAAGAGAATGGCAATGGATCCAACCCCGCCGTTACCTCTATTTGCGGAATCTTACGCTCTGGTGAAAGCGTGGCCTTACAATAGCATTCGTTTTGAATCACCGGAAAGCGGGGCCATCGTAACAGCACATCAATTTTACGCGGAACATAAGAGACAATTCGATGGGAGAGAAGGTAAAAATACGCAGGTACAATCGTTGGTTGAGAATACGGATGACAGTCAGGGGGTTTATATTCTCGCGGATGTTCGAGACAAATCCAAAGATTTGCGAACTCGTGCAAATAAAAGGAAATCATCCAACTCTCTGGATGCAGCTGCTCCTAAAGAGCTATACGATCGTCTCGTGCAACGGCGAAAAGCTCTTGCCACAGCTCAGAATCTTCCTGCATTTTGTATCGCGGCAAACACAGTTTTAGAGGATTTAGCACGGCTAAAGCCAGAAACCAAAATGTCGATGTTAAAAATCAAGGGTATTGGTAAGCAAAAGCTGTCGAAATACGGCGCTGAATGGCTTGAGGTTATCACCAAGTACATTGTCGAAAACGAGGCTGGGGCTTCAGGGAACCTTCGTGCTGCCTCTATTGTTGAAGAATTATCACCACCTTCGTCATTAATGTCGTCTCAATCATCGAAATCTTCAACCTGCGCCAAGGGACTTGTGATGAGCGCAACATGCAAAGAATATCAACATTTAACATCATGCCCCCAACTTCACACTGGCTTGTCCTTCTCGATGGCGTTTACAGAGATTGAGGACAAAGGTAATGGCGAGGCCGTGGTAACTCATGGCTCTGATTCTGAGGATTCCGAAGATTCTTCGGCATTTGGAGCACCACTGCCATCACCATTATCCTCTACTACAAAACGCAAGCGACACCAGGACCCATCGCGAGAGACATCTCCGCCAGCTACTGTAATTTCGGTGCGATCTGACCACGCCTCCATCCAATCGCGAATACTCACAAATAAACTCATCGCATTGACCAGAAAAGTCGCCTCGGAACTCAACTTGAAAGATACAAGTCTAGTCGCCTCAGATAACACGATCAAGCACATTGTCGGAATGACAGATGTGACATTAAAAAATCTATACCAGATTCCTGACATTATGCGTTTTGTTGACGCATGCGCGAAAGTCGAATTGAATCTATTTAACATTATCACCAAATTTACAAACGCAATAATTCCCAAATGCTGAGCTACAGTACTTACTTCCCCAGTGATTCTAGGATACAAGACCACGCACATAGCAATATGTTTTAAATGAAATAAGACTGCAAATTCGATTGAAAATCGGTAATTATTCTCCCGTAAAGCAACTATTTTCAAACTGACCTTCAGAAGCATATACCTATGTCGGCCAGCTGAGGCGTTCGGTATCGAATATAGCGCAGAAAGCCCAATTATCGATGCATATACACATTATATATTAGATGAAATAAAGCTTACTCGCCATCAGCTTGGAAAGAGCGCCATACGAATAACAGGGACTTCATGATTCGTTCGAAATTCTCGAAAACATAATCTCCAATTTGAATAATTGATTTGGAAGTCGTTAAGCATTAAAATATGATCTACCACCCCACTTTCTTTTATACACAATGGATATGCATACCTCATGATTTTTATGTCTCGCCTCCAATACTCTTCTCTGCTTCCTGATTCTGCTTCAGATGACTTGGGTTGTTATCCTTTTTTTTGGTCGAGTTTTTTTTCATGATACTCACTTTGAGTAGTTTAGGAGATACCGCTTTATTAATGAATCCTTCCTTAGGGACGTTTTAGGCGATAAAGGCAAATTTCAGCGAAACTTGTCGCTAAGCCAAAAACCTTAATCAGCTTTGTTCAAAACTGTCATAGTCCAACTCATATTTATCATTTCTGCTAGTGCGGGAAGGCCGAATGATTATCCACAGCTATACTGATTAACCTATTGACAGCCAGTCTGAAGAGCATTCAAGTTAGAGCGGCATGGCTCAAATGAACTAGTGGGCTATACTTAGTTGTGAGTGAAGTATGCTATTTTAAGTTCAGGATATCGTGAAAGTGGCGCCAGTCAAATAATAACAGCATAAAATTATTCCCTACAAACTGTGCAGATTACCGCGAGTTAACATTAGATAAAGAATAATGAATACAGGAACCAGAAGTAGTGGCGTAAGGAATTCTGGCTTCGAAAAGGCTACATCTTAAGATACAAGGTTTTCATGACTCAAGGTATCGGAACACGGCAGGACAATCAATCTGTCAACAAGGGATAGAAAAATACAAGAGCTTGACCTCGTGCATGAATGGCTCCGCTAACTCATAAAAAAACGAGCAGCACCACCGATATGTGTTGAACGAGGCCTCTTCGTCACAGACTCAGGCTGATCGCATATCTGTACGCCTGTACAACCTAAGATACGCTGCGCCAGAAACCATGTTCCGCTAATCCGCGAAATGGTGTCTTGAAGAATAATATTCATGTGGATATCCGTGGTGGATTCCCCGGCAACCCGGAGTGCTCAACCTGGACCTGGCCTGCATCAAGCTGTATCTAAAGGATAAGCCTGAGGAGCACTGCATGATCCCCTGGACTACTGGGTATTTGTGCCAGGCCTTGAGGCAAGCTGGCGAAGAGAAAAGAATGCACATTTCGGCAGGGTGGTGGTGGGGGATGTTAGCGATTGGAGATCGCGCATGCTGTAGTACTGTAGGACATAGATCTGTGTCCAAGATCCAGTGGTACCAATTCCCAGTGACCAGGGTTTTGTGTGGCCTGATGTAGTAACCGAGTATGCATGTAACAATTGCCAGACAACTGCACCGAGCGATTGATACTATTGTAATAGGTTATAATATTGTAAGAAGACTATTGCAACAGTACATCATATTAACTGACTTTCAAACCGGTAATAGATGAAAACAGCAAGACACAGACTTCTACCTGTTTAACTTTATACCTGCCCTGAACACCTAACCCCATACTCCGTATACTTACGAGGATTCCTATATTCCGTGTATTTTCGATGGCTTGAAGACATCTCGAAAAATCTCCAAATCTGCTGCCGCGCTTGAGGATGACGATTTGGATGACGAACTCTTTGAAGAAGAGCTTTTGGATGATTTTGAGGATGACCCCTTGGAGGAAGACCCTTTAGGTGAGCTAGCTGAGCCATCTGAACTTTCAAATGCAAAAACTACGTCACCGAAATGGCCGTAAAACTCGGAATCTCGTCCGATCAAAGCTTCGCGCCACATGAGGGCGACTTCCTCTGTTGGGTTCCTACACAAGAGATTTGATTGTCAGCTTTGTTGACAATTGAAAGGTACGAGCTACTGTCACCATCACCTACCGGAAACCAGACCCCAGCCCAAAACTACCGATACATATGTTTTTATGTTCATAGAATACGGCAATTCTAAGGGCTGTTGCTATTTTCTCTTTCATGAGCTCTTTTTCCTGTTTGAAAGAATATTTCTTGCCTGAACTGTCAAGCTTCGGGCGTTTTACAGGGCAAACAGATATAACTAAGAATTTGTTCGTGTTAGCAATGACCTAATAGTATAGTTTGAAGATTTGTTTACGTGTTTCAAGATCAGAATAGCCGGAGTCATGTATAATTTAGCACACGTATCACGTACCGGGAAGACTCCTCAAGGTTGTCCAAGTCTCGTACTTTTCTGGGCCATCTCGAAATACTACAACATCCCGGGAGTAAATTCCGCACTTTTCAGGAATTGGATAGTTGGCAGGAGTTGGGTTTCCTTCTCCAGGGGTTGTTAAGTTTGCTATAACCACGGTTTGTTAGCGAGTTCACGAATGAGGATACATCTTGGAATCGACTGATAGTCATGAAGATCGGGGCTTGCATACCATATAGTGTACTTCTCCTACAGAGACACTCTTCGGGGGACATCACACCTGTAAACCATCAGAATTGCACTGAAGCTCCCATGATGAACTATACCAGCTTCCCAATCTCCTCCGGGCCTTTTGTCATTTGCTGGCATAACGACGGGTATTTTGTAAGACTCCGAAGAAGCCCAATCCAATGCAACATCTACCGGATCTCGGTCATAGAAGGCAAAGCGTATGTTATTCCTCTCCAGCTCACCGAGGGCCCTGGGAGGAATATAATCAGAGTAACACAGAAAAGAAGTTAACGACCAGTCAGGGTTATTCTGAGGATCACGAAGGTAAGGAATCCAACTCTTCTTTGCCTCTGCGGCTATCTCTGATGGTTTGTGCTTTGCGGGTGGCATAGTTTAAGCCACGTAAATGTATGAAGGTGGAGTAAGAAAGGTTAAAGTACGATTATCTACGAGGCGAATGTAGTTCTTGTTGACACCACATGGAGGACATGGATCTTAATATATAGCAAACGCAACATGCAATTCTATCGTAAAGGAAGGAACCTAGCGCATTCCTCATTTAACGCCACTACAGGGTGAACTAATATGAGGTGATACCTGGACGGATATGGCACCGCTTTGGTTTCTCTACCCCGCCTCTAGACACTGTAACTTCACATATATTTCAATTTTCACTTGGCCAACCTTTAATATGACGACAGGAGTTTTTCCGTATTGCGCTACTAAAGGTCAAGGGCGTAACGGATTCTAGAGGAAGTAACACCGCACAAAGATGCATAGTGTCGGGTCCCAGGAACGCATTGTGATGAAGCAGAAGGCAGTATTAAGATTGGCGAGGAAGATCTACATAAAGAAAAAGCAAACAATGGAACGCAGTACCAATTCTGGAAGTCCCACTCCGCTTTCAATATCAGTTGATAGCACATGGTAGAGGAACGAAAGGATGCTCTCCGCACGACATCGTTCATGAGTCATCATACCATCCAGCACTAACAGAGAAGAGAAGCGAGGCCAAAAAGCAAAGTGTCTGGCGGTTTGGCTGCTAGTAGCTGAGGTGTCATTGAAGAAAAGAAATCTGATATGTGATATAATTAAGGTCAGTGCAGCATGCAGGTGGGATGCAGAGCTTGGACCAGCCTGAGGTATGAGTGAACTCGCTTGGGTTGAGCCGCGTCCCGTCCCGTTCGTCAGGCCCGCGCTAAGAAATTATCTGGCGCGTGTTCGGTTATTCTTGTTTGGTCGACATGCATCCAAATATGTTTCAATTGGGGCGATCAACATCACTCATCCACCGTATGTATTACCATGAGGCCCTTCAGAATGAATCGAGGCTAATCCGCCCTTTAGAGATGAGACCTCTACGTCGACGGCTTCCCCTTTGGCTGCTGTCTCATTCTAGGCAGATCCACAACTCCCCACGAAATTCTGCAACACGCATCCAACAGCTCCTTGCACGAACCCCGAGTCCGTCGGCGGAACCAGACAGTGTGGAGGTCAATGGAAGAATCCGATCTGTCAGAAGACAAAAGACCAGGGCGTTTGCTTCAATTGGAGATGGCACGAGTTTAGAACCACTGCAGGCTGTCCTGACACCAGAGCAAGCCGAAAAGTAAGGCCGCTATTTGTATTACACAATCCGATGTTAATGTGTGATTTCAAGTATATCTACTGGAACGGGGGTCAAACTCGTGGGCAAATGGAGGGCTTCACCTACCACAAAAACACAAAGCCACGAACTTGAGGTTGAGAAGCTGAAAATTGTTGCACAAGTGGATGCTGCTGTAAGGGATACCTTTTTGGAAGATTGATCGGCTACTGAAACGAGATCACAGACATACCCTATGCAGAAGAAAACTCAGATACAAGGCCATTCTGCGGAATTCCTTCGATCAATGCCTCATATGCGCGTTCGGCAACCCTTCATGCAGGTTCTCATGGATTTCCAGTCACATTGCGATTACTACTTTTCACTATTTTTCCACAAAAGACGCTTCACGAAGACCTACACGCCTATACTTACTTCATCGGACTGCGAGGCTGGAGGAGAGACCTTCGCCGTCAAAGGGCCTATAACGAAAGAAAATGACGGTACTTTTTTTAAAGCCCAGAAATATCTTACCGTATCCCACCAACTGGAGTTAGAAGCCATGGCGCAAGCCAAGGAAAGAGTTTGGTCATTGTCGCCTACATTTCGGGCAGAGAGAAGCGATACTTCGAGACACCTAAGTGAGTTTCAAATGCTTGAAGTTGAGCAAACTTACCTGAAGGACAAGAGAGATATTATGGACTTAGTCGAACATTCTCTGCGCTTTGTCGCCCGACAGCTATATGAATCTGAGCCGGGGCAGGAAGTCGTAAAAGGAAAGCGGTCGGAGGGGCCAGGGAATGAGGAAGAGCAATTGAGATTATCAGAAACTCTAGAAAGACGGTTTCAAGGTATGATGAAGGCTGGCTGGCACCGTATAGAGTACTCGGATGCCATATCCCTACTTGAGTCAGCAGCGGAAAAGTTCGAACATGAGCCAATATGGGGAAACGGACTGACGTCCGAACATGAGAACTACATTGCCACTGTTGTTGGAGAAGGATCCCCTGTCTTTGTCACCAAGTACCCAAAATGTATCAAGCCATTTTACATGCTGAGCTCGGAAGAAACGCCTCATGATCAAGGGGAAATGGTTGAGAATTTCGACCTTTTAGTTCCAGAGATATGCGAACTGGCCGGCGGCTCCATGCGCGAGTACAATCTCGAAACACTTGTTGTGAACATGCAAGAGAAAGGACTACTACCCAACGGAGAACTCGGCATTGAAGAACTAGGAAACTACCAAGACTATGTCGACCTGAGACGGTGGGGATACATACCTTCTGGTGGCTTTGGTTTGGGTTTCCACCGGTTCGTGATGTACCTCACAGGTATTCAGAACATAAGGGAGGTTGTACTCTATCCTCGGTCATCTGGACATTAAGCAGGTGAATCATGACAGCATAGTATTGTAAAATCAACTGTATGATAGTGATTAGCATGTATCCCGTTCAAATTCGGGTCCGAATTTTCCAACCACGAGAACTTCTTCTTCCTACCATAGCCCGCAGATGCTCTAAGACTAACGTTATCTCTTTTGCCTTACCAGCTGGCTGTGCGACAGTTCTTCACCATGTGAAACATGCCAGCATCTGTAACCTTCCCTGAAAGCTCGAAGGGTGGCTCAATTCGACTGCAGAAGCCGAACCCCCAGCCGAACCGCATCTTCTTTGGCGCATCATAATTCATGCAAGCTTGGTTTATGTTTTTGTGATCACGCAGGTTACCTTGGGGGCTGAGACTAACAGAATGTTATCTCGAATAACGCCAGCCGACTATAGTACCATCTTTGCCACTCGACGTTCTGTGATCTCCTGGGCTGCAGATTGGGTCTCTACTTAGCTTTAGATTGCCGTTTGAAACACAACTCAGCCTTGTTATATCCCGCATGCCGCAATACGCGGAGCTAGGTACAGCTATCAATCTTCAAACTATACCAGCATCTCCTGGGAGGCAAAGTGCTCTAGGCAGTGATCCTAGTAGATGGAAGTGTGACTGACAGCGACCCAAGGGGTAAGTCTGGCTGACGCCATTAGTTTCATGCATCTTGCGTCTCAGTTATATACGTACCATCTCGTGTTGTGAGAGCATGTATGGATATGCAGCGCATCACATGCTTCATATGATATATCATTAGCTCGGGCCGTTCCTTCTATGTTGGTAACACCCACCAGCAACTCAGCCTCGTATAGACCACATAGGTTGGGGCGAAAAGTTTACGTGTGACAGAACAATAGTTCTTCAACTGATACAAACCACGACGTACCGATTACCAATTGTATACGTAGGTGCATAGCGTATACTTTAAACCTTTTGATAAATGTTCCCCAATTTGAGGCCTCCATGTCCAATGTCCCCACCAGGGGCAAGCGCTAATCTATAAGATAGAATATACGCTGGCGGCTACTTGTGGTTCAGATTTAAAAATGGACGCTGTAAAAGGCAACTCAAATCGCGTATACAAGCTAGCCAGAGATTGGCTATAGGGCGAGTTCCTTGTAGCTAACGCTGACCCAAATTTCTATAGCAAGTTCATTAGATAGAGCCTTGTTATCGCCGAATTGCTGTTTATCCTTGCCGGTCTTATTGCTTTTGGCCGCCTCTTTCGTAATTGTTCCATAGTCTTCTCTGAATTGGGATACACTCAGTCTCCCTTATTTGCAGATCTGATGGTCAATAATTATCATAAATTGATATAAGAACCAGTGGCAGGTCATGGTTTGTCCCAACAGGCTGGGTGGCCCTCAGCCATGACAGGCTAAATCAATGCTGACCTTACGAGTACGAGTATAGCGAGTCGTTTTCCCGCCGATCGCCTATGAAATGTTGCTGTGAACTTAGCCCATGACCATATTCTGATTCCCCGACGTGAAAACTATTCCATATCTTATGGTAATACAGAGCGCGCCAATCGCGCCACAGGGAGAATGATCCTGGAACAATAACGTGCTACCCGGAAGTTACCAGTGTCATAATCAAGCATATATGCACGCCATTTCTACATTATACCACACCTCCGCCATTTAACCTTCAGCCCGTGCGAGCCCGAGCGGGGGAGGTCGATTCTGTTTCCTGTCATCGTCCCGCGTCCACATGGCAAGAGACGCACTATCTTCAGCCCCCAAAAACAAATTTCTGAACGAACTCCCCCCCTCAATCCCAGCCCCAGATCACCAGTTTCGCTCTTTCATCGTCCAACCAAGGCTGGCTGAAGGTGGAAACAAAGAAGCAACCCCGTAAGATTATGAGATATGCATGGCACCTATCACACCATCTCAAGTGCCTCCCTCGCGAGTGCATTGGACAGGTAAATGTACGAATTACAAGCAGAAATAGGCATACCCTATGTCTTATACAACATTTAGTTCGAACCACTTTGAGCTCGCATAATTAATAACCCAATCACGAATTCCTCCACTATTTCATCCAACATCCGGATCCAACACCGGATCCAACACCGGAACCAACACCGGAGGCCTAAGGAATGGCTTAATGAATTCTTCAGCCCCTTCGCTATTTGAAGAAGAATATCCGGTAGCGACGTACTTACACGAAACATATTCTAAATCAACGAGGCGCAATTCCAACATCGTGGGATACTACCCAGACCACCCACCCATGTCCAGCTCCTCCTTTTGGGACACAGACGAGCAGGAGTACACAGGAAATCCAGCTGATAACTCTACATAACAAGAGAACGAAAGGTGTGGAGCAAATGCACGAATATTGGTAGGAAGCAACCCGGAAACGGGGCAGTGAACATCCGTATGCAATGGTGCTCTGCAGCCAATATACCAAGCATCTTCGTAAGGACATGCAACTGACTTGCGCCAACGTTATCTAAGTCACGCCTTGTTATATCTCTCTACAATTTCGATGGAACAGCAGCATATTAGATAAATTCCTGCCTCGTACATTCAAGAATCCATGATTCCTCGTAATAGTTGTAAACTCACGGAGCGCATCGATAGTACCCCAATTCCGGCAGTACTCCCTCCATAGCCACTTAAGAAGAACCTACTTTGCCAACCATCGTAGCATCGCCTTCTCTTACAATCCTGGCTCAGGAAAACCAACAGTTGCAACCCAACCGTCCCCAGAAGCAAAGCGTCTCTACCTCTATGCTCAACTTTTTTGATAAGGAATTCAACTGCTTACGCGATGTGGCAAAACAAGCTTACCTCCAACATTGCAGGAAGTATCCAGACTCATGCCCTCGATAAGCATAGAGAAGAAAAGGTTTCAAGGCCCGAAGCCTTGAAGTGCAGAAACCCTCAAAGTCGGGTCAGCTCACAGCAAAGCCAACAACCCTCCGGGCTAGCCGCTGGTGTCTAATCTCCGCTCAACCAACACGCAGCATCACATCGTCCCAGCACGCCGATGCGGTGATGCAGAAACCCAAGCGTATCCGGGGGGTGGTCGAAATAAGCTCAGCAGCAAGAACGAGCCAAAAACGCAACGCACGGCACGCGATTGCAAACAAAACCCCGACCTGCGTACCGGCCGCTGTTGTGTTTAAGCATCGCACCCAGCTTTCTCATATCTTACTTTGCATTACGCTCTGCGCTCTCGTCTCCACCACCCGTCCCCCAGCATCCTCAGCCATTCACACGTCGCCGCGCGGGAGATATCTTACTTCTGACCCGTCCTCTGACTTCTGACATCTTACACCACATACTCCCCCCTCCTCATCATCTTCCTCCCCCAGACTGCCGGCCTTTGTGGCGATCGGCTCGTCGCCTATAAAAAGAGCGTCTTACTACAGACGGTGCTTATCGATAGGGCTACAGCCTGCCATTGCCTGCCTTGCCTGCCTGACTGGCTTGGCCGAGTAGTAGCGAATGGGGGGTATCCTTTTCTCATATTTTTATAGAAAAATGCTTAGAGAAAACGTATATATATATATATATAAAATAAAATTGAAAAAGGGCTTTGTTCGGAGCCGAGCACAGGGCTGTGAATGGTCGGTTTTTACGATCCATGCCAAGCCTATATTCATTGGAGGGCTGCGATAATATATTTGCTCAAGTAGGATAATGCTCCGCACCAAAAGCCAACTTATGCTTATCTGAAAAGATCGCCCTTTGTTACATAATGGTGTATGGGTATTATGCGTGCGGTTTGCTGCATTGGGATTGGGACCGCGAAAGACTTTTGCTTGTTAATCTGTGCTGAGCATCGGCATAGAGAATTGTGTTTAGCTACCGAGTGCTGTGGTGTAATTGCGATCGGGACTCTGCAAGGGGTCAGTAAAGAATATAAGAGGCATCAATTAATGAATAATGAACATCAAAATAGGCACGAGGAAGGGGACATATCAGATGATGATTTTGAATATATGTTTATTTGTGAACTGGTGACAAATGCAAAAGCTGTTCTGATCAAGAGACAGCAATCCACCAACGCCGCCCTTCCTGAATCCGTCCCGATTGCTCTAGTTGCAATGATTATGTCTGCTTTTGTCTGATTATCATAAAAAAAGAGAAGCATCCTCTCCCCTTCCGACCTGTAGATAGGTCACCCATTCGCTAAAACGCCAGACGCAATGCAATACCTGAATGCTCCCGCCCTCGGTGCTTCACCCAAGCCCTGAAATGTTGTTGTACTATACATATGTAGAAATGAAAACTAAACATGAAATGCTCCGTATCTAGCTATGGCCTTCTGCTGTGAGGCTGAAAAATTGGTGATGCCAAAAGATCAGAATCTAAACTTCGAGTCAAGTACTCGAACCGCTCGCTGGTCCTCGCTTCCGTGATGAAGCTTTTCGTGAGGAATGTCTGCTGCTTTGTTGTGGTCACCCTTCGGGCTGCTGCTTCCACCGCGGCTATTGCTTTTGTTATCGTTCATTACCGACACCGAATCCTCGGCATGGACAAGGCTAGAGATGGACGGGATACTCTGAGCCTGCGAGGTACTTCCATTGAGTTTTGGAGTGCCTTGAGGTGACGCCCGATTAGATTGGGGTGTGCCGGGGTGTGAGCTTGAAGTGTTTTGAGGTGGTGTGGTAGTTCGTGGAGGCGCCGGGTTGTTTACTTGCGACGCAGGAAGGTTAACTGGTGCAAGCTGTACTGGAGGTTGCTGAAGACGTGGGTCTAGAGGAGGTGCTGTCTGCAATGCTCGTTGTGCCATCTGGGCCGCGCTTTGTTGTTGTTGCTCAACAATGAGCTGCGCTTGAATAAGACGTGGACTACGACTGGCTCCATATTGAGCGGCAACAAGCTGTGCGGCTGTAGCGGTGCTCATAGGTCGTTGTCCGGAAGGATGTGGGGGAAGGGTTGTGTCCGACAGAGGTGGTGGAGGACGGTCAAAGTTGCTTTGATATCCCATAGACGCTTGAGGTGCGAATTGCTGCTGTTGTTGATGAGGGCTGCGGTGTTGATTCAGATAAGGTGATGCGTGTGCCGAACCATTTTGGTAAGGTGATTGTGCATACACACCACCTGGGTAATGATTAGGATATGGAGGTGTTGCAACTGGCGATGGGGGCCAGGCATAACCTGGGTGTGACTGATATGGGTAAGGCGGAGGACCTCCACGGGGGCCGGGTTGCATCTGCTGTTGCGGTTGCATATACTGGCTCTGGTTCATGGGTGTTCTTGAAGCAGCAGGTCCTGGTGAATCATGTACGGTCGTCTCCGGGTACATCCCCTTCACTGGCACAATATGACGCAGTTGAGGGTCGCTAGTTGGATGTGGTAGATCGGGAGCGTTGGGGTGTGGCCGTGAGTAGTAGGATATTAGGTGTAGGTGCTGGTTATTCGATGTGGTGATACTGAATGATTGCTTCATCAGTCCGTCCGGCTTGTACCTGTATCCATCTGGTCCGTCTATATCTTGGTCCTCATCACTACCCCGTCCGCTCTCTGGAGTCCTCCCTTGCACTCGTCGTACTGGCGGAGGTGCGAATTGACCACCACCTCTTTTCCCCTCCATCTCTCGGTAGGTGAGAAAACTCCCGGAAACTCTGCTGGCACTCCATGACTTTCCATCTGTCCATCTTCGCATGCCAGCTTCCCGCTCATCCCAGACGAACACCGACCCGGAGCCTATAGATTGTCTCTCCTTCTCGGACAGGCGTCGCTGAACCCGAGGAAGTAAACCCAAGCGACACGCCTCAAATAACTTGATGGCATCCGCTGGCGTACGAACGTGGCCACGATATGTCTCCATTGTGTATTGTGTGTGTTGTTGTTGGATATGGTTAGAATGTTCTTCACAGAGCTGCGATAGAGATCAACGAGCTATGTCTTCTTGGTTTTTTTTTAATAAGCAGCACAAGTGTTTGCCTACTCGCAGGGCGTCGGTCTTCTCTTGTAGGACCGCGCTGGGTTTGTCTTTCTATAATCTCCTTTCTGGTGCGTGCAGTAGTGGATTGCCGGAGAGCACAAAAAAAAGCTTGTGCACCGCAAGCTCCGAAACTGTAAGTTATTCGCGGAATGACGATATGAATCCGCAAGTATTGTCGGGTTCATGTAACCCTGTACCGGTAGATCTGCTTGCTTTAGATGTTATTAGCTTTAGAGTTGGTGCTGGCGGAACTGGACGCGAGGATGTGGCAGCTTGTTACAGAAGCTTAAACGAGTCTCCACTGGGAGTTGCAACTCTGGTGGTCATGTCTTGCCGAATGATGCTGGGCAATTATCCCCGACCAGCGAACATCACCAAGCATCCAGTTGCAACACAAAGTGCCGTGGATCTGTGGGTTGTTCCTGGTGCGGCTCTGATCCTGACTATATGTGTTCAAGAGCCGGCGGATGACGCATGAACCGCCGGTGTTGCCAATTGTATGAGATGCCAGAAGAAACATTCGACTTACTGTTTTGAAAAGACCGCCGGGCTACTCGATCAGATCGGA